>Ga0116228_10003618_pt1 | contig 13612 bp, 9 predicted proteins | sample S1TSphfallax_2_FD_89694 | JGI IMG/M metagenome (GOLD analysis project Ga0116228, IMG submission 89694) | Host-associated microbial communities from peat moss isolated from Minnesota, USA - S1T2_Fc - Sphagnum fallax MG | ecosystem: Host-associated > Plants > Peat moss > Unclassified | place: USA... | reverse complement strand
TAAACATGTGTATTGAAATGTTTGAAACTTGTGATATTTTGCTTGTTGATGCCATATAATTTTGTTGGTTTGAATAACATTTTTAGGATTTCTTTTTATGAAACCTACAACAATAAAATTAAACATTACAAATGAAAATCATCATCCCATATACACATGCACATAAATGTATATATACAATGCAAACATATGCACATGGTTAAACATATGAATATATATGACATTGTATCATATATTTTCAATATACAAATGTGTAGATGTATACATATCATGATATATACACATGAACATAAATCATATCACATGACATATTTTAAACCCATAATCATTCAAATAAATGTGTATATGCATCATGATATTATGTGTATATGATCTTATAAAAATATGTGTATCATATCATTTAGACATTCTCACTAAGCGGATGTATTTATGATGCAAAAGCATTGGGAAACACCATCATGAACCTTTCTTTTACAAAAATAAAAGAAATAAATATTAGGAGAGGGCTTATGGTAAAGTCTCCCCAAGGCGAGGAGACAAAATGATACTTCAAAGAAAAATATGCAAATAAGAAAGATAAATTGGATCAAGTTTTAATGCGTTAATGGAAGGGTATGTCTAAAATATTAGTGACATTCACTAATGTTCGAGCTTAACCAATGGAAAAATTGTAGCACAAAATATATCTTCTTTTCAAAAAAACAAAAAAATCACACTAGTGAGTTAAAAAGTTCTTATTTGAGTATTTATTTATTTCACAAAATTGTGAAAACATTTTGATTTTGAAAAAAAATGCAAAAATTATTTTACTATTTGAAAAAATTACAATTTCACAAGCTCCAAAAAGAAGTTCTTGAAACATCCCAATAAAAATAAAATAAAATAATTTTTTGCAATTATTAAAGTGAAATTTATGAAAGGGATTATAAATGTTTTTCCTCGTTCCCAATTAATGTTTGTTTTACGCAGGAAATTTTTGTCAAAGCTTGTAGAATAAAAAAATAATTTAATATTGTCATAAGATTCTTGTGTTGTTTTCAATCCCCTTTTCATGCAACCATTTAATGGTAAACATTTTTATGGGATAGTAATCAATAATGCAACATTTGAAATTCAAAAAAAAATAAAATCAACATACCCAATACAATAAAATCAATTTTCCATAAGTTCCTCCAACTAAAAATGACCAATCAATTATTTTTATTCTACAATACAAAAAAAAATCAAAGAAATTACATTTTTTTGTGTTTTTTTCTCAAATGTTTTTTGTCAAGTTGCAATTTTTTTGTCAAAATAAAAAATTAGTAAAAAAATAACATAGGTTGAAAACTCAACATAAAACCCAATTGGAACCCCAATTGAAACTTGGGTTGAAATCCTAGAACAAAACCCAGTTAAAACCTAGATTGAAAACCCAATTGAAACCTAGGTTTAAAACCCGATATGAAACCCAGAGGAAACCCAGGTTTAAGACCCAGTGTTAAACTTAGTTGAAAATTGAATTAAAACATGGGTTTAAGACTTGATATGAAACCCAGAGGAAATGTAGGTTTAAGACCCAACGTTAAACTTGGTTGAAAGTCAAATTGAAACCTAGCTTTAAGACCCGATATGAAACTCAAAGGAAACCCACATTTAAAACCCAGTGTTCAACCCAATTAAAAGTCGAATTTAAAACTTATTATAAAATTGGGTTCAAACTTGGGATAAGACCAAGAATAAAATTTGGTTGAAACCTAAGTTTAAGACCACATATAAAACCCAGTTGAAACCCCAATTGAAAACTAGGTTAAAACCTAGGTGAAGATTTGACATAAGATAGGGGTGGAAATGTAGGTTGAAAACCCCATATTAAACTAAGATGAAACCCAAATTGAAACCCAAGGTAAAGACCTAACATAAGACCTAATTGAAACTCAATAAAAAACCTAATTGAAACCAGGGTTGAAGCCTAGGTTGAAAATTGGGTAGAAAACCCGATTAAAATTGGGGTTGAAAAATGAATCAAAACTAGTGTTGGGTGATTTTCGAATCTTGACCCAGTTCTCAACCCGGTTCTCATAATGAGAATTAGTTGACATGGTTGATTGTGAAAACCAAATGGAGAACTAATCTCCGATTTTCACATGAATGAAAACTGGTTGTGAATTCTCTTTATTTTTTATTTTGGAGAATTGAACAAGTTCCTACAAAACCATGCATACTATTTTTTATAGTTTAAGGCTTAGGGTTCCTAAATAGTCGCCACTACTTAAGGAAGCAAAGGCACTATTTAGGGTTAGGGATAAAAAATGTGTATAAAAATGAAACCCATGCTTCATTTTTGGTCACAAATTATTTTATTTTTCCAATGTTGTAGGTATGTTCATTTGTGTTTGTTTGATTATTATTCTTGCTTTGTGTTGCGTCCCTTTAGAACCTGGTTTTTAGAATTTAGTTTTTTTTTTCACATTCCTCTTACACTTCTATGTACTCATGGTGTTGCTCTTTGTGTTGCTCTTGTCGCATTGCTCTTCTAGTGTTGTTCTTCACATTGTTCTTGACGTGTTGCCATTATTATCGCGCTATTATTCTTCACATGTTACTACTCCTCTAACAATGCTAATCATCGCATGTTGCCATTCCTTTCACGTTGCCACTCCTTTTATGTTGTTGCTCTTTACGTTGTTCATTTCAGACTATAGTTTGTGCACTGTTCCTCCCATGCAATTCCTCTCATGTTACTCCTCCCACATCACTCTTTTCACGATGTTCTTCCAATACTGCTCCTTTCACACTACTCCTTTCGCATCACTCCTTGCACATTATAGCTCCCGTGTTGTTCTTCACGCACGTTCCTTGTACGTTACAATTCATGCACTACTCGTCGTGCATTGCCCTTCTTGAGCTACAACTATAACTCTTCTTCTCATGATGCAACACCTTTCCCATAATCATTCCTCCCACACTACTTTTCTCAAATACCTAGTATTTGTTACCATTTTCATGATTTCGTTGTTGTTCCTTTCGCATTGTTGCTCCTTTGTTTTGCTTGGTTAATATGGTAATTCCCCCCTGCCTTTACCATGTGTAAGTCAAAGCTTAGAACTTTGACACCAACTCAAGCACCAAAGGTAAGTTACATTGCATGTTTTTATTTTTATTTATTTTTTTCATAGTTGGAACTTTTTTTTTTTTTCGTTTTTTTTAAAATGTTGTTTGTTGTTTTTTTTCGTTATGTAATTATTTTTTAATTGATGTGCTTTGGTTTTTTTGGCAATATTTTTTAAATTTAAACAAAAATTATAAATTTTTTTCACCTAAAAAACCTATACATTTTCCAACTTTATAATCCCTAATCCCTAAATTTTTTCAATGAAATACTCATATCTTATTTTTCTATAATCTTAAAAGATAGATTACATTTCGTAATTGTTTGTAAATGTTTTTAGTATTTGATAAATAACATTTTTTAATTTTTTGTAAATGTTAGTTTCTTGTCTTTTATTTTATTTTTTATCATCTCGTACATTTTTTTTTCTTTTTTTTCATTACTCATCAAGGTAATAATTCTTAATCACAAAATAAATTTTTTTTAATCAAAAATTTAAATAATAATGGAACAGTCTTCGAAAAATGAAAATACATGTGATGTGTTTATGATTGAGATATAAGATGAAATGTTGGTAGAACTTAAAGAAATGGTCAATCTTCAAACAAAATGAAATAGAAATTTAGAAATGAATGAAAAGAAGTTATATGCTCAAAGAACATTTTGAAGAGGAAATAGTATAAGCACATTGTATTGGACATTTTATTGTGTTAATGATAACAAAGAAGTTAATGCAATGGCTCCTCAAACTATGTGGTGTATTCTTTGTCACAATAATCCAATATTGAATGTAAATCCAAAAACACAAACTAGGAAAGGATTAATCATATATAATTCATCTAATGGCATAGTGGCATTGAAGAAACAAATCAATTCATATCATCCTAATATTTTTTAAAAGTTTGAAAAAGAAATTAATTGTCCTTTAAGGGAAGATGAAAGACAACCTTCCAAAAAGAGATCCAATGTTTCTTCTAATTCCATATCTAGTTTTTGTGTTATAAAAGAACCTTTTAAGAAAGATGATGTGTAGCTAAAATAATTTCTAGAAGATTTAACTATTTTAATTGTCAAAAATCATCTTCCTTTACAAATTGTTGAAAGTAGTTGGTTAAAAAGATTCAGTATGCATTTGTGTCCTAAAATTGTTTTTCCTTCCTAGAAGAACAATTTTCTAATGAAATACTCCCGAATTAATGGAAAAAACCAAACAATTATATGTTTTACCAACTTTAATAAAATGACATTGTACAACTGCAAGCTTTGATTTGTGAATGTCAAAAGCTAAACATGATATTTTTGCATTTTTAGGAAATGATTAGTAGCCAAAGCATATTACCCTTGGTCTTTTTGAGCCAATAAACACTACCAAACAGACTTTGGTTAAAAAGTTGACAAAATTGTTGGACAATTATGCATTGAGGGAAGTAATAATTACTTATGTCAAGGATGAAGGATTTAATCTAAACACTATGACTACAACTCTAAAATCAATTGTAAGATGTGATATGTTGGGTTTGGAGGAAAGTTTCTAGGGCATTTGTTTTGGGCATGCAGTTTCCAAGGCTTGTCAATATGTTACAAAAGAAGAAAAAGCTTGCAAAGACTTATGATATGTGTTAATCAAATTTGCTCAAGCAAATTTGTAGAAATGCATAACTTGGCCAAAAAAATCTAGAAAGGGTAGGCAAGAATGGAAAAAGGCATGTGCAAATTCAAGGCTTCCCCCTTAGAAATTAAATATTCCAATTAGGACAAGGTAAATTTTTTGTTTTGTAGACTTTTTTATGTTAACATTTTTTGTCAATATTTTCTTTGCATAACATTTTCTTCACTTTTTTTCAACTACTATTATGCATAATCTAACATTTTCTTTACTATTGCAGATTTGCCAACAAAGTTATCCTTTTCCAAGAAGCTTTGTAGTTTAAAGAAGCAATTATATTATGTTATAGTAAGCCAAATTCTACAAGAATAAGTGCAAGAGTACCACCTCCTTTGACATGGAACATTGGTTGCATCATTGTTGACTCTCTTGGCCCTGTTGTGTCTCCTTGTATTTTGACCCAATCTAGGGGTCATTGGTTGTTAAATGATGCACTAAATTCTACAATATCCATGAATCTAAAATTTAAAAATGAAATGGATTCTACAACCTTTGACAACTTAATGGAAGAAAATGGAAATGTTGTTTATGAGTTGTCATGTTTGGACTCCAACATAAAGAAGGAAGTTATTCAAGTTTTGGATTCTTTTCTTTCCTTTTTTAAAAAAGATGAGGAAAAGAAGGCCCATAATATGTTTTCTTTAATGTTGGACCCTAGATTTAAAACTCTTTGTCTTGTGTCCTCATTTATTGGTCTTGAACAAAGTAAAGCAATTGTTGAAGCATATGACAAAAATTATTTATTTCTTATGCTTCTAAAATGTTATTATCATTTGCATCCATTAGTTGAATCTGAAAAGGTTGTTGTTGATGAAAGGGTTGAAAAGGACAAGAATTTGGATATCTTTGAGATGACAACTAGCACCAGTGAGCCAATAATGGAATTGGTCAATAGAAAGCTTCTGATTTTTAAGCATTATCCAGTGGATGTTAAAGACATCAAACGTCCACTATAGTGGTGAGAAAAGCATGAAAACATGTTTCGTACAATTTGTTTTTGTGCTAAAAAAATCTTAGAAATAGTTGGATCTCAAATTGAGACAAAAAAAAAAAATTCATTAGCTGGAATTCTTACTAGTCTTAGGAAATGTTGTTTACAATCAGAAAATTTGGATAAATTGATTTTTGTAAGCAAAAATTGGGCCAATGATCCTAGGATAGGTTGTAAATCCCCTTCTAGTTTGACGAATTTTATCGAGAGTGTTCTTATTTAGAAGAAGAGTTTGAAGGAGCTTTTGAAAGGGACAAAGTTGTGGAGTTATAAAATTTGAATAATGTTTTTCCAAATTTCCATGTATTTTAAGTAATTTTTTAAGTTTAAATAATTTTTTAAATAATAAAGGAATTAAATAATTATTAAATTAAATATTAATTTCAAAAAATAAAGAACCAGATTATGAGAAGCGGTCAAGAGAACCAACTATTATCATATATGCAAGAGCCGCCCTATTTGAGAACCGGGAGAGTTTGGAGAAAAAAAAATCCTAAAAACCTGATCGGTTCTCACCAGCCCAAAATATATATATATGAGAATCAATCAGGTTTTCATAACATAATGTAAGTACCAGAACCAGCAGGTTCTCAATAAAAGTGAAAACCACCCAACATTGGTCAAAACTTGGGTGGAAAACCCAAGTTGAAGCTGGGTTGAAGACCCAATATAAAACTTGTTTTCAACCCAAGCCAAGTTGAAAACCCAGTATAAAGCCTGGTTGAAACCCGGGATTAAGACTCTATATGAAACCCAATTGAAAACCCGGTCTAAAAACTTGGTACCAAACCTAGGTGGAAAAACCCGGTACGGAACCTAGTTGAAACCCAAGTTAAAAAACCGACAGAATCTCAAAATTTATTACATTTTGAAAACACAAGAGATTTTATCTTTTTGTTTTTTTTAAACATCCTAAAATTTGAAGCACAAAAATCTATAATTCCTAAGTAACAAAAACACCAAAGTAGTTGGGTACTTAGAACACACAAAAATTAAAATTAACCTCAAAATTCAAAGTTAGCAAGTGGTGATAAAAACAAATTTCAACATTCACAAGTGTCTATGGAGACACTTGGGAGGCTATTTTACATGGGGAAGGTACATGTACAATTGAGTTTCAACTTGGAGTTTCTCAAAGGTGGTGTTTTAAATGTTATACAATGACATTCAACAAAATTGAAAACAATGAAACTAAATAAGAAGAAAAGAGTTGAAGAAGATAATTTTGGAGAATATTTGATGATCAATGAAATTTGCACTTTTCTCTTTTAAGGCCTTTCTTTTTTAAAATGTTATTTAAATTATAAGTTCCATTTCCAAATTGTTATAGTTCTTAAAGTAAGAAAGATGTTTCTTTGTAACTATGGTTGGGAGCCTAATCATCAATTTAAATTCATCATGGTTGTGAGTTGTTAGTGTGAAATGTTCCCAAAGTTTCCATCATGGATATAAATTGTTTATGGCAAAAATTAAAATTTTGATGCATATTTCCAATTGAAGTATTGCATATCATTTATATGCAAATTATTGGAATACTTCACTTTGGTAATGACCCACTCACTACTAAAAAATGAAAGTGGAAGGACTCTTTTGCATTTTATTGATCCTAAACTTTGTTGTCATTATGGGCAAAATCATTCTTTGATGGGGGTTGATTGTATCACAACGTAATTCTAAGTGTGTCACATGTTAATGAACAATTAGTATTGTATCAATGACACTATTTCATGGTTGCAACAACTAGCAAATTTTTGTTGAACATTTTTGAGTGTGTAAATTGTAAACTTTGAATTCAAAAGTGGGTGTTGGAATCTGATTCATGGATGTTTAGATTAGACTAGATTTTAGACTAAAGTTTCAAAGAGAGGTAAATTGGGTGTAGAAAAAGGCTTAAATTCTAAGGGTTAATCAAATATATGATTTTGTAATGAGTGTTCAAGGATCAAAAGTTAGGTTTGTGCATTGATGTAGTATGGATTTCGAAATGTTTTCAACATTGTGAGTTTTAAGTTGGAAGCACAAATTGAAAGTTGGAATTCTTTGCCCCTTTGTCCCCTTTTTTATGTTCATGGTTGGGGATGGGAAATAAATGACTATTGGATTTTATAAATATTGTTCAAAAGTATCTTTGGGTGGTACCATTAGGAATCATTTTAGGGAATGATCAAACTAATAAAACTGCTCAAATAATATTCCTAACATTTTTTGCTTAAATGTTTTGTAGTCACAAATTTATTTTCTTAGGTTTATCCATTGCCCTATTGCATGCCAAAGTATATGATTTAAAATTTTCATTGGAATAAGAAAGATGTGGATTGTTACAAATGTATTTTCCTAATTGCAATGGCCCTTTTCAAAATCACATTCTTAAACTTTGGAAAATTCATAATTATATTATATCTATTGAATTAATTAAGTAAAATACCATCAAAGGTACTTGGAAATTATATCTCAAAAAAAAAAAAACATATTGCAACTTGTGTTCTTGACCAAAAAGTTCAAGGAAAGTAAACATTATTACATTTTTTATTTTTTTATCTCATTAAAATTTCAAAATTTACACAACTTGAAGATTTTTTTGTCACTAATAAATTCTAATGAAATTATTTATTTATTTTTTTATATTTTTGAAAAATTGAAGGGTCCAATAAAATGAGGTTATGACATTTTAGCAATGCCAACCAAGGATATTTTTATTTTGCTAGAGGCCCAAATAAGAAATATGGCTGGAGTTGCTCTTACATAACTGGGCATTCCAATTAATACCTTTTTAAAATGTATGGCCAAATTGTTTGGGTTCAACCTTAATTGGAAATTTGGAGTCAAAATTTCCCAAGTTCTAAGTTTCAAATTCTTAAATTTCCTATCTTGATTTTTATTTTTTTCCCAATCTTAGTATATCATAGTGCCATGACAAGTTCAACATTTCAATGTGGAACAATTGTTTTATATTGAAAATTCCATGTTGAAATCTTAAATATTCCAAAATATTCTAAAATATTCTATATTTTCCTTCACAAATTATGGCTTCTTGAAAAAAGAAATTCCTGAAAACTTCAAAATTCCTGAAAATATTATAATAAATGTTGAAGTTCCCATGGTATTATGGTATGAAACTTAGTTAATCTACCTAAGTTTGAAATTTTCAACTTGTTGATTTTCATTTCTTGAAAGTAACTTTATGTGAAAATGGTGGCACAAGTATGGTTTATGTCTTGTTTCACTCAACATTTATCCCTACCGTTGCACTAAAAAAAATTGTGCTTACACTTTCCCAAGGTTTAGACAGGATGTTTGTAGAGTGAAGGTTAGTAGGTATATCCAAAAATAATAATAATTCCAGGGGCCAAAATAAATTCACCACCATTTCCAAAATTCACAGCTAGTTGAGTTGAAGAGTTTGAATTCATTGTCACTCATGTTTGAACATATCTTTCTAGAGGAACATTGAAAGTGAGCAAACCAAACACACAAACCCACACAAGGATTGCCCCCAAAAGCCTTAACCATTTAAGCAAAGCATTGTATCTTGAGAAGGGGAAACAACAACAACAACATAAATAATGATCAATATACCCTTATCTTAACCCTAAAGGATCCCATGATTAGTGTTGGTGATTAAGCTAGTGCCCTAGAAATGGGGCATTTCTAAACTAAGTGTGCCCTTCTTGACGAGGCCTCTTACTTCGAGAATGCCATGCTCCAAGGGCATTGCAAGGTGTAAAAGTGCAACCATCAATTTTTTTTCAGCACGGCCCAGATTGCACAATGAAAGCAGCCCCAATATGGATAGAATTTATTTTTTTGAAATGCCCTTTGTATGGGCATATATAGGGCATATATTATTCTACCATACACAAGCTGGCCCACTTATTAGCTTCCTAAAATTATTATTCGGGAAATTTTGCTTCATTAACATATTCTCAAAATACACTAAAATTTTTCAAGGACGACTTTTAGAAATCCAGAGCAAGGGTGAACTGGCACCCGCACCAAAGCCCAAAAAACAATAGCTATGGACTCATAGACCCTGATTTAGTCTAATCACGGGATATTTGTAACATTTAGAAACAATTTGAATGTGTTTTGGGGGTTTTTAGTTTTTACCATGGTAGTCAGAAGCCTATTTAGTTGGATTTGCCTATTAACAAAATATGAAAAGGAAAAAAAAAAAAAAAACATCATTACATAGTTTTGGGTACCCTAGTTTTGAACCCATGTATAGAAATGTGACAATTTCTAAAGATTTTTTTTAAAAAATCAATTTTAGATTATTTGTTTTCAAAAATTCATTGAATTTGTGATAAATTGTATATAAATTTGACAACAGTGCGAAATTTTGCACAAAAAATGAAGGCCAGTCCCACCTCAGAAAAAGCCTGAAACCCGTGACCCATCCAAACCCATTACAATCATATGCAACAAGTGAACTTCAATTGCCAATAAAACTTTTGTTCCTGTATGTTGAGAGTTTGAGAGATGACAATTGAGAACAAAAAAGAATTGGGACACATTGGAAAGCATGAAAAGACAAAAACAAATAAATTAAAAAAACACCAACAATAGACTAGGAATCCATTTATCAACATGGCAGTTGAAAAGACAAAACAAATGCAACAATTTGCTCTCACAGACAAAACAAACAACATGAGAATTTTGTGACAATTTGCTCTGAAAGATGTGCTCATTGTAAGACATTAAACATCCCCTTATGAACTTTGCAGTTCACAAGCAAGCACATTGATGTTTATCGTGCTTCAATGTTGCATTTATCACAAAGCACAGTAAATGCAACATTGTTGTTTAGATGACAACAACAACCAAAAAAACATGAGTAAATTGTTATTTCCCAACATTTATATTGGTATTTTGTGTCATGTGTTTTGCATTTAAAAGACAAAAAGCTAGAAGACCCTAATTGCATGTCCCATTTGGCTAATACCTAAATAGCCATATACTCTCAAAAAAATTTAATCCGAATTTGATCACCCTATTAAACCAAAAACTATTGGAGTTGATTTTTAAAATTTTAAACAAAATCCAAATCACCTCAATATATTAATTGACAAAGTATTTATTTACCATTCAAAGCATTTCTTGTCCCAACTTGTCATATATTTAGTCTACGATTTTGAATTTAGAAGTTTATGGGAAATGGTGTTGAAGTTCAAGTAGCAATAGTAATGCATAATTCAACAAAATGGATTAATGATAAAAAAATTTAATTACAGGTTTTAAAAATGAACCATTATTATAACAATTACAAAATATGCAATTGATTAGAGTTGCAAGTTCCAATATACTCAAACTCTGGGGAGATGACGATAAAAATATGAATTTATGAAGTAATACTATTTTCAACCATTTGAAAAGTAACTCATGTTCTATGCGGAGTTGGTTTGATCAGGTTCTTAATATGTTCCCAGGTTCCCAATGTGTTCCCCAAGGGTGTTCCCAATAGCACCTCGCTTTAATCCCATATGTTTTGCCCAAAGTCCTCCCCTTCTCACCTATTTAGCTGGGCCAAAGAGGAAGGCACTTCATCTTTCCATGCAATCTTCTGTTTTTGTGAGTCTTAATAGTCTGAACTTTTTTTTGGCAAAGGGCCAATCAAATTGGCACATTGGGAAAAAAGAAGTTGGACTTGTGAGGCATGCCCAACTAATTAATATGAAACACAATAAGACAATGCTCTTGTTACTAAAAACGTGAATCTTAAATAATTCTCATTTAACAACCCTCATTACACCAAACTTCACATTGAAATTTGGATTCATCTTCAGGTGCAAACTCAATTGATAACTCAATTTCAATTTGAACAATTGCTTGCCACTTGTGTACTCAATTGAGAGGTGATTTGTCAAGTTTCACACTCTCAAGAAGCACTTGGATGTGTGCTGGCTTGGTCCATATTATATCTCTAGTGCATCTCTATCCATGTTTTGCAATTCAATCCAGTCCTTCACTTTCTACCTAGTAAACAATCAGCATAAAATCAATCATTATATTTGATTTAAGAAGCAACCCACCTTGTTCAAAGAAAGAAATTTGGGTTCTTTGGGGAGAAGAAAATGAACTGAATTTCCAACAATTTTCTCTTTATTGAAACTATAGAGATCACCTTCTTGTCCTTCATCCTCTATTGCATACTAGCAAAGCCTTTAAAAAGCTCAGACACTTTGAGATCGCCCTAACAAAACCCCACAAGATGTCACCATGGTTTTTTCAACATAAACCCTCGTTCAGCTTACAGCAAGCCCGAACTATTAGTGTCATAGCCAAGTTCCATAAAACATCTACATGAGTTCAACATGAATCCAAAAACAATGCATGCCAATTGAAGGATGCCATGCTGAATGACTTGTGATTTGAATAAGTGCATCTGATTGAGGTTTTGCAGGATCAAATTCAAACCTCTTCAAATTGATCCCCATTGAAACCATTGATGATTTGTTAACAGGTAGCCAAGCTTGTAGGTCAAGGTAGCTTTTTGAGATCAGTAAGAACTTTGAACATGCCCTCCTCCACTTGAAGATCCTGACTTGGAAGACCACAGAATGGGGCATCTTGAACATGTTAGATCTTTCATTGGTGGAGGATGTGAAACTCACTAGAGCTTTGAAAAATGGATCCCTGTTGCATGGTTGTCCTTTAAATATGGCTAATGAAGAGGATTGGGGATTTGCAAACAAATAACCCATTTTGGCTAACCCTTGTGTTGTGAACTTGGTAGTGGATGATGTTCATTATACTTAATCCTTGCAAAAGAAGAACCCATTTTGGCTAACCCATGTTGTGTTTGTGACTTGGTAGTAGATGTGTATGATACTTGATCCCACCTTTTGATTGGGTTTGGTCTTTGCTAACTAGCAAAATTTGTGCTAGTTCTCCTTTAGGCCACACATCTGTTCACACCCCAAAGAAAACCTCAAGTATTCTATTTTGTTTTTGCTATCAGGACCCACAAGTAAAAATGCCTTAGCTGTGAAGTCAACATTGAGAGTATAGTTCATTACCTTTGTCTTTCTGTGATGCCAATTCCATTGAGGTAGGCCAAGAAAGAGCTTGATATCTTCTTGTTCTTAGCCACTTGAGTCTTCATTCCTTTACCACTGCAAACAGCTCACCCTAGGATACCTTTGTACTTTGTACCCATTGAATTGATCAACGTCAACTAGGATATCAACCAGTCACTACAGAAGAAAGAAGCTTTGCAAAAATATTCCCAACACCAAACACCCACAATTTGATTCTTTGGCATAGCTTGAAGGCGACAAAACAAGTACATATTTGGTCACACATGTTGGTTGATTGCATTCCTCCAAGCCCAATGCTATCTGGCCATGATTCTAGCACTTGTCTCAGCACATTGGCCACAACTTGTAGGTTGAGGAAATTTGATATAGCTGACCCTTTTATCTGGATAGGCTTGAAATATGCTTTTAACATGAGTCAATACAAGCAAAACATTGAGTCAATGACAATGTAACAAGTGAAAGTTCACATTGCTGTCTCTTTGCTTGAAGTTGGCACATATGAACCAACCACCAATATATTCATCATGGGAGTGCTCACATTGCTCTCTCTTTGTTTGGAGTTGCCACAACTGTACCAACAGGCAATATATTCATCATTAAGCACTTGTCACCACCATACCAAGCAATTAACCACTTTTGAAAAAGATCAATCTCTAATAACTAAACATCACATTCATGTTGGATGTATATGTTCACATTCTTAAACATGTTTCACAAATTGTTAATACCGGTTTGGTAATGCTTGCTCACATTGTCAAAATTGATTGGTGCAATCAAAGCCTCAATCAGCTAAAAATTGTAACCACCCACAAAATGTTCAAAAGCCT
>Ga0116228_10003617_pt1 | contig 13617 bp, 15 predicted proteins | sample S1TSphfallax_2_FD_89694 | JGI IMG/M metagenome (GOLD analysis project Ga0116228, IMG submission 89694) | Host-associated microbial communities from peat moss isolated from Minnesota, USA - S1T2_Fc - Sphagnum fallax MG | ecosystem: Host-associated > Plants > Peat moss > Unclassified | place... | reverse complement strand
CTCTCCCCACCACATGCACACTTTTTTTTGTTTTTTTTGTTTTTGTTTTTGTTTTTTTTTGGGGTGTCCCCATTTTGGACACCTGCTCTTTGCCTTTTTGTATCAAAAAAAACAACTGGGCTGACTTGGCCAAGTGTATCAATTAGCTATATGCTATAAATTTTCATTTGTTTCAAAGAATCAGCCAATCCAACACCCCCACATTGGTATCCTTGAATTATGTACTTTTTTACCAATCATATACAATACATAAGTTTCTGTTTATTGGTCACAAAAGAATTGCTCAAAATCCACACAATTTTTGCCCCTTTGGACAACGTTCTTGAATCGTGCACTAAAATGTGTTGTTTTAAGTACTAAGTATTCTCTATTCCTAACTAATAAAGGTACTAGCCATTGCAAATTTCTTCAGTTTGGTGTTTTGATTGTACTGAGAAGTTTAGTGTAAAAACAAAACCATCAATCACCAAACACTTGTCTGTTATTTGAACATTTTTCAATATTTTCCTCATTCCTTAACCAAACTGAGCAATCTTCATGTCATTAGACGCACAAATTGAAGAGTTATGAATGTTCTTTGAGCATCAGAAGCAAAGGAACAAAGCCAGAAAACATAGAAAGAGGATGAGTGATAGTTTGCTTCAATTTTTTCTACACCCCTCTCTAGTTCCAGCCTCATATCTTTCTCATTTTTAGTTTTGATTTGAATGATTTTAAAACATAATGAATAGGCCAACTAGGGGCTTTATAAAACTTGTTTGTATTCTAGAAGCAAAGATGCAAAGATCAAATATTTTAAACTTATGGGATTATTTTAGATGAGTTTTAATTAGGGCTAAACATGTACCTGACATGTTAAGGGAATTCAAAACCTATGAAATTCTAGCGTGTTTGAAACTTTGGACTATGTATTCATGTTTTCAATATGCCATTTAAAATGAGCATTTGAATTTTTTTTTCATTATAGTTAGGGGATTTGTAAAGTTGTGATTAATTATACTCGCATACTCATAATGGGTTTGTTTTTTTATCAACCAACATTGTTCACCTTTGCAAGAGAGAGTGGATACTAAGGTACCCAATTTGGCACCACCCATGGATGTCATCAAAAGTTCATCCATGTTGGTGGAAGCAATTTGTTACATGGTTACTCACAAGAGGACTACAATAATCCTTGGAATTCTGTTGCACAACAAATTGACCAATTCTTGAAACCAAAAGAAAGAAAATGTATGAAATACGTTTTTTTTAAAACCAAGGTATTGGGGAGTTTGTTTCAATTTTTGATCAATTTTTTTTTTGCAAAATTCTTCAATTTTACACTAAAAGAAGCCAAAAAATCCAAAAATTGCTAGTAAGGCATCTGTAATTGATCAAATTTTTTACATTACCTAAAATACAACCGAGAAAATTTTGGTTGAATTTGTTTTTCCTAGAAAAATGCAAAAGGGTTCAGGTTAATTTTTTTTCTATATAGAGGGGGGTGCAAAACAAGCAGCTTAGTTGTGTAACGTCTGCCCTAAGAACGGACCAAAAAATCAAAATCAAAACATAAAATAAAAAGGACAAAACAAACTATGTACATGTCATTATGCATTCTCTCCCCTTAAGGGCAGAGCCAACAAAGCACCAATTCCAATGGGGCGAGGGGGGGGTTTTGGGGGATAATTTCTGGCCTTGGAATTTCCAGTTCAGTAACATCAAAATACGCAATTGGAAGCCTGAAAAAGCAAAATACGGATTGTAAAAAGCTATGCAGGATAACCATTCTGCGGGTAGTTTCCATTCCGCGGAATTGGAATAGGCACCTCTGTGTCGTCGCACAAGTGCGCCTTGTTGCTGTTGTTGCTGCTGTTGTTGCTGTCCAACTTCTTCTTCCTCGTTGCTGTGCCCGCTCTTGCCTTCTTTGCCCTCCCGTCGTCGTCATCGTTTTCCCTTATACCCTACGTTGCGTGTCTTTTACTGGAGTTCTATGTGCAAATCGGAATCCTAGAATTATTATATTTTTCCCTATATTTTCTTCTCCATTTGTCTTAGCTTTTTCAGCCCTTCTTTCGGCAAGTGCCGGTTTCGTGCTCTTGCTTTTTTTTTCTTTTTCTATTTCCTGTGCTTCCTTCTTCGGTTCGCATTTTTTATCCCCCTTCTTCGTCGAATTCCTTGTGCTATATCTTCCCCCTATTTCTTTCCCGTTTCATTTGGTTCGCACCTAATCGATAACCTCGGGACATTGCGGCTCGGATGGCTTCTTTATAGTTAGCGCCGTGCTGCTGTTGTCGGGATTTTTGCGCTCTTGAAAGGTAAATCGTGTCCCTCATTTTTTTCTTCCTTTTTGTGTTCGCGCTCCCTTACACAATTGCTATATCGTTTCTCATCCCTTCGATTTGGTTTCAGGAAGTAGTGCTAGAAAAAAACTTTACCGTTTTTTTGGTTTTTGGAAGTTGTAGGCCCCTGTTGTTCTTGTGATAGTCGGCCGCCATGCCATCTGACATTCCCTCTTGCGTTCGAATTGGCTGGATAGGTTAACGTGGAGCTTAATCACCGATTATTTTTATTTATTTTTAATTTCTATCACAAAAGCCGTGACAGAAGTGAGAAACGTTACAGAGCATGGATCGGTACCAAAGAGTGGAGAAGCCACGCGCTGAAACTCCGATCAGCGAGAATGAAATCCGTGTGACCACACAAGGGAAGATGCGCAACTACATCACCTATGCCACCACGCTTCTGCAGGTGTTTGGGACTTAACTGGCACACTGTTATATCCATCTTGTTCTTTATGACGCACTTCTTTCTTTCAAATACTCTAGTATCTCGCCCCTTGTTTGGGGCTTCCCTTGCTGCATGTCTTGCCTGATATAAGGTCCATCTTATAATAGCATAAGCAATCATCCCTCTCAGGTTCAAGTCTTATCCTTCACATTTCTTTTTTCTATTGGCCACCTCCTCTTGTGGGCTTTGGGATCCTGACCTGCACAGTATGATTATTCTGAGGACTTTAGGTTCTTGGAGAACCATCCATTTCTTCCATGCTATGACTTGGCTCTGGCAGTAATGCAAATAAAATCTTAGGTTCAGGAGTCATATAGTCTACTGTTCTATTCTGTTTCTCTCACTAGAGCACATGCTTTGCAGTGTGTTGCCTCTTTCAACATGGGCTATGGTATATCCTTTCATGTTTTTGTTGTGGGGTTTGGGATTCTGACCCGCACAGTAATATTCTGAGGGATTTAGGTTCTTCGAGAACCATCCATTTCTTCAAGCTATGACTTGACTTTGGCAGTTATGCAGATAAATTTATTCTGTTTCTCTCACTAGAGCATATGCCTTCGCAGTGTGTTGGTGCCTGTTTCTGCATGGACTATGGTGTATCCTTTCGTCTGTTTTGTGTTTCTTTTATGTTAGGAGATATGGCATGTGGAACTTTTACTCCTGGAGGGGTTTATGTTCAGAGTGCAGGAGGCCCAACCACTACCCTCTAGGCAGGCCTCTCTATTTCTTTTGGCTTAGATGCTTGCTTGTATATGGGTAAAGCTAAAACCAAATAAAGCTTATCCTTACATGGTTATTGCAACTTTAACAAGGATACAATTGACTTTTGGATTTAGCAATGTCTCTTGTGCAAGCCAAGAGCATGACTGCATCTTCCTGTTGGTTCTGGATATGCAAACAGAACTGATTTTCGTATCATTTGTGCCCTAATTTTTAAACTATTGTTTTAACTTGTAAACCCACTTTTGGTGTGAAGTTGTTGAGTAGTATTGGCAGTTGATCATTATCATTCATGGTCAAGGTGATGGTTTCATACCTTATGAGTGATGCTCACAAGTTTATGACTGCACTTATTCTTGCTGCATATGTTTTGGTTTGTGGCAATCTCGTAGAACAATTTTTGGTTAAATTAGATGCTTTTGTGGAGTTTCTCTCTGCTATCACCTTGATATAATTAATGTCATGGCACCTTGTCACTGCTTTTCATGATGAAGGTGATGGTCTGACACTTTGTGAGTGACTCTCATAAGGTTATGACAACACTTAACAAGAAGTATTGTCATTGTGGAACTCTCTCTCTGCAATCTCATGTATATGGTTCTTACTATTGGAGGTTTGGACACTCAGCAATGAATGCAGGCACCTCTTCTCTTTTACTTGAACACATGTAATCACATTCTGTACCGTTAAGCCCCATGGGGTTTCTAACCTTCATGAGTTATACCTTTCAGATATTTCATGTCAGGATTGTAACGTGTCTTAGGATGCTTAATATTTCACAGATCAGAGGGCACACCAGTATTGGTTGAACACTTCTGTATTGAAACTGATGGTTTGGCCCTGTTGATGGTTTTATTGTTATCATGTGGTACTTGCATTATCACAGGTCTAGCACTGAGGCAATGATTAGTCAATTCACAAGATCAGGGTTTTCTACAACAGGAAGAAATCACACTGTTGAACGTGACTTCATTTGGTCTTCAGCTGTTGTAATATTGTTTGGTGCTTTTTGGCTTTGATATACAGGAGAAGGGATCATCAGAGATTGTTCTGAAGGCAATGGGCCGGGCCATAAATAAGACTGTCACCATTGCAGAAATAATCAAGGTTCTTCTGTCATGACTTTTGTTGATATGACCTTCTATTTTGGATACCACTGTAGAATCTCTCAAGCATGGGAGTTGTTTGTTTAACTTAAGAGTAGCTTTTTCCTTCTAAAAGTATCACCAGTTTTCTTTCACTACAGATGTTTCTATAGCCTATGACATGTTCGTGGTGGTGTTTTGCGCACTAATATTGATATGTTGGAGCAATATTGTGGAGTCTATGCAGAGGAGGATTGCTAACTTGCATCAAAATACAGCCATCGGATCTACTGACATCACTGATCTGTGGGAACCGCTTGAAGAGGGGCTCCTTCCGTATGTGCTCTTTTCTAACCAGAACACAGCCATTTTCATTTTTCTCATTTTTAGGTAGTAACCTAGTATCTGTGTCCATGCGCCAAAATGCAGCAGCTATAGTGCAGAAGTGAAGTTCTCCCTTAATGGTTTTCAGCATGAATGAATCAAATACTTTGTTTTTGTTTGACAGCTTGGAAACAACACGACATGTTTCTATGATTACGATAACCTTATCAACAAAGGAGCTAGACAAGACATCAACAGGGTATGTATTGTGGATTAGCCTTCTATTCATTTAATTTGTCAATTTCTGCTAATATGCTTATAGGGATGAGCTTATGCATTTCTGATTTGTTAGAAGGTTGTGAAGATGAGGGTACTACACTGTTAATTGGCAGGTAAGAACCCTCTTTGGGCCCAGGGAGTATTAGTAAGCCTAAAATGGGGTGGCTGATTGCATTTGTTGTGATTACATGTACTGATTTACTTGTAGCTGTGTAAATCCTTATGTCATTTTTGAATTTGATGCATTGGTAGATATAGTCAAAGTTATTCTGAGCTTCCATAATCCACTTGTGGCTTCTTGAAGAAGTGTTAACCTTGCTGGGGGTTTTTTCTTCATCATGAGAATGGGGATTTCTCTATTCTTATTTCATAATTCACTTGTTTTGAAAAGCTCTATAACTGGTTTTAGAGATGTCATAATGTGACATCTGATGCTTTGAAGAGCTGCAACCAGACAGTGTGGCTTTCCATGGTAGTGTCGAATTGGAGCACATGATCAAATGATGAAGCTCAATATTGCATGGGAACATTTTAAAATGGGACAGCTAGTCAAGGCCTTGCATTCATATAACCACGATGAGTGCTGTAGATTCTGGCAGTCCACAAATGGTGTGCATTTAGGAGCTTCATGCTGGCATCAAAAGAAAATATATTCCATTGATGAGAAGACTTTATCTTTTGGTAACTGCTGGGTTGAGGGTTGGGTACTGTGAGAGTGAATGAGGATGGAGAAACAAAAATTGTGTCTCTAATGATAATTGCTGGGAGCTCAGGTATCAGCCGCCCCTACCAGCTGACCAGGTGAAACCAATGGTGGAGTTTGACTATGAAGGAGGTGTGCCTTCTGTCTGTGATATTTATGAACTCATTATTTCTGCACACCTTTTCGCTTTCCTCTTGAAGTTTGTTGATGGTTGTGAGGAGTTCAGTGGTCCCATTTCTACAGGTTGTGTGGTCGATGCTTGTTCAGTGTTCTTGTCATGATTGCTTGGGGCTAACACATGCAGAGTGTGGCCTTTATATGTTTCAGAAGGTTCACCACGTGGAGGAAGGGGCAGAGGTCGTGGTCGGGGCAGAGGCAGAGAAAGAGGAGGTTGTGCATCCCCTCACTCTTGTAAACTTAGTTATCAGTAGAGATCTAAGAATCTGTGTTGTCATCTTCATCCCAGTCTGCTGGGATGAAGAGTAGCATGGATATGCATTGACCAGAGGCATATGCTTGTCAAAAAACCAAGGATGATGAACTTTCGTGCAGGATCTAAAGTTTTCAGTTGGCTATGTAGCCTGTCATAGTGTGTGGGCAAGGAAGTGAAAGTATCTTAATATTGCATTTACCTTCAGAGCAATCTGTGGTGACCACCTTTGTATTGTTATCCATTTCTGGAAAGAATGGACATCACTGAAAGACCTGACAGTATCAGATGTGTGTTAAGTTTGCCCAAAGACAGTTGTTGTGATGGTGTGATTAGTGAATATATCTGATTTGACTTTCCACTTGTTTATTATCAGACAATGGAACATCAGGAGGTGAGTTTGACAATGTTGATGGTGGATGGGGTCGTGGCCATGGTCATGGACGAGGACGAGGTGGACGTAATAGTGGTGGCCGTGGTGGCTTCCGTGGTCGTGACAGAGAGCAAGACTCTGGCAGCTATGAAGAGAGTTCAGGTGACATGAAGTGCAGGACTAACCTCATGAAATATGTCCACTTATATTTATCTTGTATGAACATGACAAAGTATGTAACAGGAATGAACTACTGTATTGCATTCAGTTGATTCACATTGATATTGGGTTCTGCAGGTCGTGGCCAAGGCAGAAGTAGGGGTGTGGGGAGAGGTCGAAATTTTCGAACCGATGGACCTGTAACAGCATCAGCTGCAGCAGGAGCTGTTTGAAGTGCATTTGGGTAGTGTGGCTCTTTGATTTATTTTTTTTAAAAGTAGCTTTCAGATGTTGTGTAGGCCTGGTGCTCACAAAATGCATGTACAATGAATGTTGTGAGTCATGGCTCCTCTTCCATAGATTTCTCCTGTTACCTGTGACCACCTGCTTCCTTAAAAAGTGCACATCTCCCTCACCTTTTTACCCCGGGGGGCTCAAGTTATCTGATGTTGTGCCATTGCTTCAATTCCATGTTCAAACCTATGCAGCATGGCATGTTCTGACAGACATGTATGACATATCAGATGGGGCTTGGATTTTGCAATTCATCTCCAGCATCATGTGTTTTTGCAAGAAAATTGTTGAAAAACAGGGCACTGAATAGGTGTACAACAACGGTTCTTTAATTTTTGTGCATATAATGTTGGCAATTGGGGACACACTAGTATTTTACAAGTGTGCTCAGCCAATCACAGTTTTGTGTCTGCAGCAGTTTTACTGCTCTCTCTCTCTCTCTCTTATCTCTTCATGGTATTCAAATCAACATACAGAAAACAGGCTCAAGCTGTGTACTGTTGAGGGCCTTTTTGATCCTCATTGCATCTTTTTTCATCTCACCAATTGGTTCATTGGTGTCATCTTCCTAGCAAAACTGCAATGCTCAAGATTTGGTTCAATCTAGTGTTGGGCAGGTGTATTGGTGGTACCCTGGTAACACCTTAAGTCTTCAACTAATGCTTATCTGCTTAAAGAAGTTGTGGGGTCTGGGCTCTGTTCTCTCAACTTCTGAAAATTACCAAAGGAGCTGGGTCATGGATATCCTATTACAAATACTAGGATTAGTGAACTCAATTTTTCCTTGTGACTTTATATCTTTCAAACTCCTGACTGGAATTCTCTCAATGATAACTTATTTTCTAGGCCCTACCTCAGGCCCTTTGAATAATAAACAACTTGAGAAGACAACTACTGACGCCCACCACCCCTCTCACGAGTTCCTCCATCTTCTACCTATCCTATTTCTGTACTCAGACACTCTCAAAGGGGTAACTAAAACTGAATAGAGATATTTGTAAAATGAAGGAAATGCAATATTAATGAAAAAGTACGTTGCATTTAAATATGGAATTGAAACAAGATGAATTTCAAATTACATTGAAAGTTGTGATCATTTGAGTTTCACCTTGCCTTTCTTTCTTTTTTTCACGGGCACCTTCATTGTTGTTGTTGTTGTTATTACTACCATAACTGTTTCAAAACTTGTATTGTGGTAGTAAATTTCTCCCTCAATTCCATAAAAAAAATTAATTTCCAAATATCAAGGTTTGAGCACAAATATCAAAGTTTGAGGTCAAAAGGGGTGAAAGGAGGACCCAAAGACAAGGTCATTTTACAAATTTCTCTTATAAAAATATCCTTAAAGTAGCACAAACAAGGAATCTACACAGTTAGTTTGGCTTTAATTGGACACAGGACTTCAAATTATGACAATTAAGGGATCAAATTCAAAATACCACCTATTTTTTACATTAAACTAGTTTGGTCATTATCTCTTGTTTTCAATGCAAACTGAAGAAATGTTTTTGGGTTGTTCTTTCATGTAAATAACCTAAGTCAACAAATAGCATATGTGGGTACTAGGTAACCTAGGTAGGTAGCGTAGTTAACCTAGTTATGTAACTAGGTACCTTTAAAAGGTAGGTACCCTATATGGATAGGCTAGGGCGGTTGCAAGGTTGGTAGATGAGTAGGAAGGCATTTTCAATAAATAGTAGTTGGGTGGGTAGGTAGATAGGTATCTTATGTAACTTGGGTAAATAGGTAGGTAACCTAAATAGGAAAGTATGTAGGATGGGAGCCTAGGTAGGAAGATAAGTAGCCTAAGTAGGTAAGCAAGTTGGTAGGTAAAATAAAGGGATAGGTAGGAGAGTAGGTGTTCTAGGTAAGCAAGTGGGTTGGTAGGTAGAATCGGGGCTTAAGTATGAAGGTAACAATGTAGACCCTTTAAATAGGTAAGTAGGTAAACAATTCATTAAGTATGTTGTGTGTTCCTATGTTGGCACATACAACCATCACTATTAACTGACGCGTTCCCAAGTTCCTTGTTAGACCCAAGTTGGGTCCAAGTCAACCAAACAACGGAATTGTTTGGAACTTGGGGCACGCTCCCAACTCTCAGCACTAAAAGGGGTAGAAGGGTGCGCTGAAGCTCCGGGATGGGACTAGGAATAGGGATAAGTTTTAGTTACTTATTCGAACATGCATCAAACTAATCAACAAGTTGGTTAATTCACATTCTGGAACACCCTTGGTGCTAAGACAAACCATGGGCAACCCTGGTCTCACAAAATTCATCATGGCCCGGACTCGAAGGAAGCCACCACCTTCCCCCATATAATATTCTCTGTGTCTCTCCGCAACACCCACATCCGAATGGCTTTTTGTCTCGGGACTCCCAAGGAAGAGTCTCGAAATTGTCCCGGTTTAGACTCTTGGGACTCTACGAGTTCATAACTTCTTGCTTAGACCTCCGATTGGGATGGGGTCTGAAGCAAACTTGTAGCTCTCCTTGAGAGCTTTTCAACGATGCATCACACTCCACCTGCACACACCAGGGTCGGGTCGATTCCCGACTTTTTAGTGGTCAGGAGTTAAACTGCCAGTTTGACTATTGACCCTTCTTTTTGCCATAACTTGTGCTGAAAATGTCCAAATGGCTCATGCAAGGCCATTTTCAACATCTACACTTCAATAGCTTTCCAATGATATAAAGAATGCCTCAAGGCGAGGTGTTTTGACCCCTGCAATCAAACTCTGAAATTTTGAGAGTCCCGAAGGACTCCCAAGTCCCCATTTCGGGAGTGTGAGTGTCATCCTCACACTCTTCCAAAAGTGGGGTTGCGACAATTAACACAAATATAACACATAAAAAAAAAATTAAATGGTACCAACACATCCAAACCCAAAATGAATATTCACCTACAATAAAATAGGAATCCAAGCCCAAAAAACACAATGCAAATCACACAAATTGAATGGAAAAAATACTTGCATAAAACATAGAACGCCTACATCCCAACAATGAACACTTCTTTTGGAATTTAAAGATGGGCTCAAAGAAGGAAATAACATGAAGAAAGGAGGTGCAAATAGGAAAAACACCCCATCTTGTTTTTTAGGAAGAAAGAAGTTGATGGAACAAAGGCAAGGTCAATTTTAGAAGAAACGAGGCAAGCTCAAAAGTGAGTTTCAATCCTCCAAAAGAAAAGCATTGTCAAATGACACTTGTCTCTTATGTAAATAACATGGTCATTGGGAAGATGAATGTGAGAACAATCGAACAAATGAAGAACTTGGAGGAAAAGTTCAAAGGACTTATTCACAAGAACAAGGGAAAATCACAAATCAATTTAGTGCAGAATAAGTCTATGAAACAAAATGATTCAAACTTTAAATCTAATGTTATAGATGTAGAAGAGGTCATAGAAAGTCATCTTGCTAAGATGAACATAGTATTTTCATTTGAAGAAACCCAACATAGACAAAGTCAAGAGGTGCTAGTTAGTTCATAAAAAAAAAATGAGTTAGACAATTTTGGGTTTTAGATTTAGGTGCAACTCATCATGTAACATGGAACCCAAACATTATTTATGGGCTCAAACCTAATATAACTACACCCATGATAACTACATGAAGTGAATATCATACTATCACAAAAAAAGGACGTGCTTTTGTACAATTCCCAAGTATTGAAGTAAAGAGGATTGATAGTGTTTTCTACATGTTTCATATCAAATGAAACTTGTTGTTTGTGGGATGCATCTATAATTAAGGATACACCATAGAGTTCATCAACTCTACTTGTGTCGTAAGGGACATGCCAACTCGCACCATATTAGGAAAGTGATACAAGAAAAAAAGAAAAAAACTTTGTAAACTTGAAATTAAGAGTTTTACAAATGTATAAATATGTAGCATTGAACATTCACAAAATGTATAAAGGGCTTTAATTTGGCATAGGAAGTTTGGTCATGTCAATTTCCAAACTCTTCATGAGATGTCCAAAGAAGGATTTTTTTGGGTTTGCCAAAGCTACCACACATTGATCACATTTGTGACATTTGTTGAATTGGGAAGTAGTCAAGGAAAAAATTCCTAAGATCACAGCATTCACAATGAAATTGCTTCAATTGCTTCATAGTGATGTTTTATGGGCCATTCAAAACACATGTTCACAACAATGCACTGTAATTTGTCACTTTTATTGATGACTATAGTAGATGTATTTTGATTGCCTTCATGAAAACAAAAAACCAAGTTTTGGAGGAATTCAAAAGGTTCAAGTATTTTTTTGACCATTGAATAATCCATCAATTTTCAAAACCCTACTCTCTTGAAAACAACAACACAATAGAAATAATAAATAAATCATTATGCAAGATTGTAAGGTCTCTTCTTCATCAAAGCCATATCCCAAAGATGTTGTGGTTTGAAGCAATTAAAGCAACATGTTACTTGTTCAACATGCGTTTGACCAAATCACTATTGAACTAGATACTTGAAAAAATCTTCACTAAAATCCAACAAGATGTTTCTCACTTGAGCATTTTTGGTACTTAGATATTTGTTCACATAAACATCAACAAACTTAAATGAATCCCAAGGCAACAAATTGTATACTCATTGGATGGGATGAAACCACAAAGGGATTTCATTGCTACAATCTAATGATCAAAAATATTCTCATCACATGACATGTGAAGATTGATGGGTCAAAAGTTTCAATCATAGAAACAAATTTGACCAAGGTGACACATCAATGTTTGATTTTCAATGGACATTACATTCTTCTCTTATCATCTCCACTGATACTATCCCTTTGAGACCTTTTCAAAATATAATATTTTACCTTATGTTTTAGAAAATTCTACACCAGTTTAGAATTTTCCATCATTGTTTAATGAACTTTTCACATTTCCAGGATTTACACCTCTCATTCCTTCTCTTAATCTCCATATACAATCTTCACCATCATGATCTTTGATTTCACCAATTCCCATCCATGCATTTGCTTCATTTTTCAACAACCATCAACATAACAATGATTATATCATCACACCCCTACAAAGGTCCACATGCACCAAGAAGCCTTATGTTTTTTTTTTATCAATATGTTGCAAATTTAGAGGAAGACCTACGATACCAAGATGTATAGCAAAATTCCCACTTTAAAATTGGCATGGATGAAGAAATGGTTAACATACAAAAAATGAAAACTTGGTATCTTGTTTCCTTATCGCTAGACAAGCAAGCCATTACATGCAAATGGAATTATTTTTTTAAAAACTAGGAATAAATGGAGAAGTGGAATGATACAAAACTAGGTTAATCGCAAGGGGATGTGAATAAAAAACATGAGTTGACTTTGGAAAAACATTTGCAATGGTTGCAAAATGGAACACCATGAAAGCAATGAGTGCTTTAGCATGGTCAAAGGGTTGGAATTTGGATGTGAAAACAACATTTCTAAACAGACATTCTCACATTGTGAAGTTTACATGTAGAAGCCATGGCCCATATGAAGTTTCAAGAAATGAACACCTTGTTTGTAGACTATTTCAAGCTTTGTATGGACTTAAACAAGCCCCTCTTTAATGGTTTCAAAAAATTGATAATTTTTTTGAAGAAAAAATATTGCAAACATTATCATTTAATGGCAACATGTATTACATTCATTAGAATGAAAAGACAATGATATTGATATTGTACATAGATGAGTTGGTTTTAACCAAGGATGACATTGATTGAATCTCTTGGTTGGAAAGGAGTTGGAAACTATATTTGATGTGATGTCTTTGGGTTTGTATTTTAAGTACTTTGGAATTCAATTTTCACATTAGAACAATGGTTTGTTGCTTCATCAAGCCAATTATGCATCTAACATCTTATATGAGTTTGAAATGACAGATTGCAACTCTTTTAAAACACCTCTACCTCAAAATCTCAAGTTGTGCAAGGATATGGACTCACTTTTAGTTGATCCAAAAAAGTATAAATGTTTGGTTGGAAAATTAGTTTTTCTGAAGAACACAAAATGGGACATTGCATTTGCCATGAATTTTATTTCATGATTCGTGATAAATCCACAATTTGTTCATTTTCAAGCTGTGAAATTCATTATCTGCTACATCAAAGGCACCTTGAACTTTGGCCTATTATAGACACATTCCATGGAATTGAAACTTACTAATTTTAATGATGTTGGTTTGGGGGGGTGATGCGGACAAGCAAAAATCAACATGTGCATTTGTTTTCGCTTTCAATACCCCTATCATAGTGCATAAAGAAGCATACTTATATGACCTTATCATTTACAGAATTTGAATATTGAACCCTAGTTGAGGCAACGAGAAAAGCAATATGGATCAAATAAATTTACAAGGAACTCGGTTTTACCAAACCAAGACCTATGGATATCTATTGCGACAATCAATGTATGATAAAGATATCACATAACCTAGTGTATCACTCAAAGACAAAGCATTTTGAAGTACAT
>Ga0116228_10003616_pt1 | contig 13620 bp, 7 predicted proteins | sample S1TSphfallax_2_FD_89694 | JGI IMG/M metagenome (GOLD analysis project Ga0116228, IMG submission 89694) | Host-associated microbial communities from peat moss isolated from Minnesota, USA - S1T2_Fc - Sphagnum fallax MG | ecosystem: Host-associated > Plants > Peat moss > Unclassified | place: USA... | reverse complement strand
ATATTTTGTCTCAAAATTTATCTCTAGACCCCTTTACTTCTAGCAATTATATATATCTTGTTCAATTCTCATTCATTTTGAACAATTTCAAAGGCTAAAAATGCATTATCTCAAAATCTATAAAACTTGTTTAAATTGAAAAATAAATTAAAAACAATAGTTGAAGAGTTTAAACTTCAAAATCACACCGAATACTTATGAAAAAATCCAAAACCGAACCCCCTTCACTTTGAAAGGGCATATCTTGTTCATTTTCCATTAGATTGTAATGTTCTTTATAAATTTGGATACGCCATGTGAAGTTCTACAAAATTGTTTAAGTTTTAAAAGCAACAAACCATGGACAAGAGAATTATAATGATCTAATATCGTTAAGTGTTATGTGATAGGTGTGTCTACCTTAGGTTACAATTAAAATCTTTATCCCATATTGTTTAGTTTCCATTCCATGAATCAAACCTATCTAAAGGAGTGCACTATAATTGTTGGAAAACACAATGAACATGAAAATATAATAACCATTTGGGATGAGCCAATCAAGGAGGTTCAACCCTAAAGGTTAAACCAAATGAAATAGGAATTCATTTATTAATTGCCATGTGGTTTAGGTCTAGGCCTAACATAGGTGCCTAGATTTAGCCCTAACTTAAGCCTAAATTAAATGGCCTATGTTTAGGTTTAACATAGATGCCTAGGTTTAGACTTAACTTATGTTTAAACACCATGTGGCCTAACCTATTGATGTGGATGTACCACGTGTTATTTAGCTATTTGTTGACCCCACATTTTATGAATGTGCCACGTGTCAACATTATGAGTGTGCCACATGTCACCAAACCACTAGCCAAATGTTTGATTTACATAGTTGCAACATAATCAAATTGTTCAACTTACATAGTTGCAACCTAGTTGAAATTGTAATTATATTTTTGGCTAATGACATGCTTAGTGAGTGGATGAAGTTCATCCATTAGTCAAATGTAGTTGACAACATCCCTTGACTACATTGGTAGATAAATTTTCAACTAAATTGGTAAGTATTGGCATGTAGTGGCTATTACTGTGGCGTTGACATGTGGCATACACTTTTGACTATAATTTCACTCTCAACTTGTATTTTTCAACATTATTGGTTAATAGTTGTAAAAAAATTCCTAGCTACAAAAAAAAAGTTGCAATTATATGTATAGTTTTCAACTTGGTTTGTAGTTGAATAGTAATTGATAACGTAGTTGCAAAAGGGGGGGGTTTTACTAGTGATAGTTGGGCGCAGTGCCAATTTGGGGAACCAAGCAATTTATCTAATATGTTGAATCTTATAATGTGATTGATTCAATCTCCATTTCACATGGACGAATTTTTTTGTTTCAATAGGCTTATGTCTTTTTCTAAACATGTTTGTGAGGTATATTTATCAATTGGATTGTTTGGCAAACATCATACATGATGAGTAAATATGATTTGAACAATGTGAATCCAATGAAAAAACATTGCTTTTGATATTTAAAATACTTATGTATTGAAATTTTCCCATCATATGTTCCATTCCCTTATGGAAATAGGAAGGGGAATAACATTACTTCCATTTAGTGATATTAAATTTGTTAGACTATAACAAGTTTTGTTTTACATTCAACCTTTCTAATTTATTACTGATATTGTCCATCAAATTCCCTACATACAAGTGGTCTTTATTTTTTGCACAAGTGAATGAAGTTTATAGAATTGATAAACATGAGCCACATTGCTTACATTTTCATCTTCATTGTTATCAATTTTATGGCCCATTGCATGGTTAACTATGATTGATTTAACAATCTCAACTGATAAAGCACATGTACATGTTTTTGTTACCTTGTTTTTTAAAGTTCGTCTTGTATAACTTGAAACAAATATTGCACGAGTAGTTTTTTTGTAGGGTTAACTTGAATCAACTACTTGCCCTAAAAAAGAACAATATTTGTGTTCATCAAGAGGTATGGATATGTCTAAAAATGATAATAGTTGGACCTTGAGGGGGTGTGCTTTTAACAAGTCTCTCATGTAGTCCAATGTGTGATAAACAACATAAGGAAATTGATGTGCATTAATTTCAATGTGTCAATTGCATGTTGTAGAAATTAACATTTTGGAACAATCTTTAGACATTGTATAACGAGCCATCAAAATGTTTGTGATTTCATAACATGTACAACCTCTTATTGGAATATCATCTAGATTGAATATATTTGGAATTTTTTTAAGGTATGTGAAAAATTATACAATTTCATGATGCCACATATTGCACATGTACACATGTTTGAAAAATGGAAAAGAAAATTTTGTTGAATCCTTGATCAAATTTGGGGGTTGTCTCCCAACTAGTTGCAATAGGCTTAAAATCAAAAACTTCCATAGTATTTGAAAATGGGTTTGGATACAAAACTTATGAAATTCACATTCAATTTGCTCACATTTATTTGTCATTGTGGAGATCTCTGTAATGTTTCAAATGTAGTATTCTAAATTATAACATATTTGTTCATGTGGTAGTTGATTTGGCCAAGACATGATCATTTTTTATAATAGTATTAATTCACTTTTACACACAAGAACAAACTTGGATGAATATATTAAATTGGGTTTACAAAGAAAAAAGATTAGTAGAAGAAATTTGAGAATTTATGACTAATGTTTTTAGTTATAAATGACATGAAATTGTTTTGGATCCACGTTTCATGAGATGTAGACCTACTTTGAAAATCCTATGCTAACATAGCCTAGTAGGTGTCTTAAGGGCTTCCCATAGGTCAAAAAACCAAAACTAAATAGTTCCCTAGGTGGGCTAATTAGGCAAGCAATGTAGGTGGTTCTAGGATGGCCTTGACCTAGGTTTAAATGAGGTTTTGAACCTTTCACGTCCACTTTGATGGGTCAAAAATTTTAACCATTGCAACAACTTCTTATTTGTGAAATACTACATCTCATGACATTTTAATAAATACTTTTTATATCCTACATCCTTGTAAGTTATTCAACCTACCCTAATTAACATATCCTAGTCTAGATAAGCCTAGGTAAACTAGGATGACATAAGCCCTATCTATGGGTTGCATAAGTGATAGAGTGCCTACCTTAAAAACACAAGCCTACCTAGGGGCTATGTAGGGTCCTACATTGAACAACCAATGAAAATCTTATTGCAAGAATATGGCCTTCCTTGATATTTTAGGAAGAGGGTGTGATTGGCCTACCAAGAATACACTTGCATTTTTAGTCCACCATTTTATTGATTTGTTGCTCATAGAAGTTTGCATATTTGTTAGAGAAATGAGGATGAACAATAGGAGACACATGTTCATGTCATGCTATTATTAAACTTTTCCAAATCAAGGGCTACCACTCCAAGACCCACATTCTCCAAAATTGCTTGGACTACAACAATAGAGATTGAATTGGCAATTTGGAAGGCAAACACAAAATGCATTTCTTGGGTTTTTATCAATAGAAGGGGTTGCTTCTCCCTCCTAACACGGGTCTAATGTTCTCTTAGATGTCTCCAAGGATTATGGAGGGGAAATAAAAACAATGACATGCAACTTGCCTTGTTTGTAGTAGGCAATATTTTGTCTCAAAAAATGACAACTAGAAGTCCACATCATTATGTCCTCCTTCACGGATGTCATTTGGATGAATTATAATTTGTTAATTTTATTTATTTTTGTTCCCACCCATAACATTTTCATCTATTAGTAACATAATCAATTATTTGTGATCTTAATTTTCTTTTCAAAGTTGTATTATGATTATAGTCATTCATGGAAGCATTGAGGACTTCTAATCATTGTTTACTTGGTTTTAGAAGATAGGATTCCTTTTAGTGTTAAATGAAACAAATCCATATTTATAATAGACCATTCCCCAAACTTAAAAAACAATAAAAAAATTCATAATTAATGTAAACCTTTCTTCAAATTTGGAACTAACAAAAAGTGGTATTATTGACAATGAATTGTATATAGTAAGGAAATTTTTTTGGGTTGTTTCAATGAATATGTATCCAAATATATAAATATTACTATAGCATGTCAAGTTAATATTACTTTATTAAAGCTCCCTATATAAAGTTTAAAGTTGGATGGTAGGGATAACATAGATTGTATGTAATATGAATTGGAGAGGTTTAAAATCCAAATGCTAAAACAAACACCTTGTAGACATATATAAGTAAAAATCAATAATAAACTTTGTGTCAAGTAGTAATGGTTACTTGTTGGTTACTTAAAACTCTAGGCACTAATTATTAACATACAAGTTGTCTATTGTTTATTTATTCCATCAATTTAACCCCATAATATTTTTTACATGTAGGTTGTGATCATAACATTTGGCTCAAATAACCATTTTTATTTATTTTTTGTGTGTGTGGGGGGTGGGTGTTTGGTTTGTGACATTTCAACTACATGTCTGAATAAAGAAAGTTGCAATGGACCTATAATATGAAAATAATTTTTGGTAGTCTTGTCCCCTATCAACCATTAACCAATAAATCAAATGAATTTAAATTGTATATCTCTAAAATAATGTGGGATTGCTATTGTTTTTACCTCAAACTTTTTGTAATCTAGTAAACACATGTTAAATGGGGTTCATATTAGGATTTGTCTTCATCCCAAAATGTTGGCTTAAAGGACACACTCTTCATTTAACCCCCATTTCATTTATTCAACATGACAATATGAATTTTGAGCTTGCCAAGCTATGAAATAAGATGCAAAAAATTGTATTTTGCAAATGATACTATATTGTGCATTCCACAATTAAAAATCAATTTATTTGCATTTGAATAATTGAAGATATTGTATTTATCACTTGTATAACAACATTTTTTTGGAATATTTAAACATTTTTGTGATCTAAAAAGGACATGTCATTGACTGATGAAATGTTTAATCAACTTTACCCTTTTGCATTGTAAAAGATTGATATCATTGTTTTAAGATCTTGTTCCATGAAAATCCAAGCACAACTTACAAATGGTAATTCTTGAAAGAAATAAAACATGCTTGAATTATAGAAAGCTTGAATTCAAGCCTTAGCCAAGTCCTACATAATTAAGGTTCTATATATGAAAGGTTTGCATTTCGCTACATGGAAGAAAATCATTATGCACTTCTATGTTTTTCAATCCTTGCAATGCATAAGCAAGTTAGTTTATAAATGACAAATTGCCCTTCTTATGTACAATAGAAGATTTTTCAAAAGTAAGCCATCCTAGAAAGAAAAAAAAAATTGGTTTTCAATATTTGAGTCACCCATCCATGGTACATAATCCCATTATCATTTTTCATGGTATCATTTAAACTTGATTTCCTTGGGGGGAATTGGAAGCTTTTATAAACCAAAAAAAAGATTAAGAAGTAAATATTAATAAAAAATAAGTAAGCAAAATGAACTTTACTCAACCAATTCCCAAATACAATTCATCATGTTGAATCCATTATGTGGAAACTATATGCAAATAAATTGTTTGAATGTTTTTAAAAAATTAGGTTGAAGATTTAGCAATATCCAATTACCAAATTTGGATCATTATCAATATCCAAATTTGCATGAAGAATCACCGTCCATCACCTAATGTCATCCCCCCCCCTAAACAACATTGACAATGCTAGTTTTGTTTGAATATGATGTTATGTTGAGGGCATCTAGGCGTATTCATGATTGGGGTACCAAAAAGGAATGACATGTATTTAAAAGACTATATAGGACAACTTTGGATTTTTTAATCTTACATTATTATAGTTTTAGTGGATTGTTGTAAGCCAATAGATAAAATGATGTCTTGTTAAATTACTACAAATATTTTAAAATAATTTGGATACTATGTAAATATTAGTTTGAGTCATGTAAACTAACTATATCAAGTGTTTAAACTACAATTTTGAAAAAGGAATAAAAAGGAATGCATAAAGTCATACATTCAATTTCAAAAAATTTGTACAATAAAACCATGATCCCTTCTATGTTCATTGGATGAACTTTATGAAAAACCAAAACATACAAAAACTTCAAAGTCTTGAAATTTTAAAGGAAAGGGCTACAAGACAAAGGATTCGTTTTTTAACCATATGACAACAAATTTTTTTTATTTTTTATTTCAATTTTTTAATTGAAAATCACTACACATAGACAATGTAAAAATATATATGAAAAATCCACCTACTATAATGAAGCAAGATGTGTTAAAATATAAGCCTTTTGAATATAAATTTAGATTATAATTGTTACATGATATAGTTGAATCAAAAAACATAAATGATCTTCACACTAAAGGTAAAAATGGTTACAATGTAATGGAAGGATGTCTTACATCTAGTTTGCAATATCAATTTTCAAATCTAAAAACATCATAAAAAATAGATGGGTGAAAGCATGATCAAATATACATTTCATCATCCTTGTCAAGAAAAATGTTAAATGCCATAAAATCAAACCTTAAGATATTAAAATTTTAATATTATTTAATTCAACGATCAATATGAACATATTCTTTGAATTTATGTCGATGGTATTGAAGAATCACATGTTTGATGTAGATTTAAGTAGATTTTTAAAAAATGCAAATATATATATTTTTTATTTGATGGGTTGTCCAAAGAAACAAAGCATGCTTCAAGTACATGAAATATTGGTTGTTTTTACTTTCTTGGTTAATGGCCATCTAAAATTTACTTATGTTTTTTTTACTTCCAAAGTAAAATAATAATAATATATAAATCTTTTGATGTAAAAGTAATTTTTAACACAATTCCACCAATCAATTTCAAAAATACTTTTGACCTACTTTTAGTACGTTAAAGTTTTCCAAACTTTGTATACAACATATTACAAATTCAATATTTGTGCACCATGATGGTTTGACAACAATTGAAAAGGGTTCCACTCTACTTTCTTGCATATTATGTGTAAAAATATGACTGTAATGACTCATAGCCACTCTTGTTGTATATTTGATCATGCTTTAACCCAAATGTAAAAAATGTTGATTTTTTTTGGGGACCACTTTGTACCTAGTTTTATGCCAAATTTCCTTGATCTTGAAATAATTTTTGAAACAAATTTGGGTATCATGGTATCTTCCAATCCAAACTTGTTGGAGTTCTAGTGTTAGTTAACCCCTTTCAAGCTAATTTGGGTGCACAATGCTTGAGCTCATTTAGACATGTTATAACTATTAACATTACAATCATCAATCCAAATTTCAAGTGCAAGATGCCAAATCCAAAAATAGATATTACTCTTGGTACGATAATCCAACCATGATATTGAATAAGAATGTTGATGAGTTAGAAACCCATTGTCAATTCCCTTTCATAATAGTTAGCTTACACAAATCTATACAATGGATTGCCATTCCACAAGCTCCTACTTTTCACTTGTAACCAAATAGATTACAAATAACAATTGTGTCTTCAATAAAAAAGATTTTTCAAAATAAGGTGGTTAAAGACAGAAACTAGCCGTTGTAGTGGGCCTCATATAAACACAAGATGGTTTTGGAGAGATAATATGCACAACCTAGTTGTCAAATTTCTGAAGTTTTTCTCAAGTGGTTAAACCCCTACTTGAATTCAAGCTAGGGTTACATAATAAATTTTTTGTTGAAAGTAACAATAGCAAGATTGTTTCATGTACAAGGAACTAACCATACACATTGGCTCTAGTAACATAACCTATCTAAAAAGTGGCAAGAGTCAAGGTACAATTTTAATTTGTGTAAAATTTAGCCCAATCTTGAGCACACTACATACTTTCCTTGACCAATTTTAAAGGATGTTGTATGGTGGCTATCATTTGATTAACTCCCTCCACTTTATAGGTGGGTGTTGAAATAAAAATGAGAGTTAAACACTCTTGACCATAAGGGGCATAAAATGGTTTGGTTTGAATGGAGGAATGCCAACTTACATAATAAGCAAATTCCATCAAAAATAGGTATTGCTCCCATTATGCTCGTTTATGCCCTACATAAATTTATAATATCTTCTAAAGTATGATTGGTTAGTTCTATTTGGGCATGTGTTTTGGGGTGATAGGCACTACTCATTTTTAATTTGGTTACCAAACATTTTGAGCAAGGTACCCCAAAATTGGTTTACAAATCTTCAATCCTAGTCACAAATAATTTCTTTTGGCAAACCATGTAATGGAAAATTTCACAAATAAATAGTTTTGCCGCATCAATGGTTGACATAGTGGATTTGGCAGGTATAAAATGGGCCTATTTTGCGAGTCGGTCAACGACCACAAAAATACTATCATGCCTTTTATAGTGGCAATCCCACTATAAAGTCCATGTTAATGGACTCCCACTTGTTATTGGGAACCCCCAATGGTTGTAAAATGCCTAAGGTCTTAATCTATTCAACTTTAGTTATTTGACACATAAAACCATTTTTCTACATATTCTCATACATCCCTTTTCATGTTTGGCCAAAAATAGTTTTTCTTTATAACCATATAAAATTTCAAAAATATAAGGAGATTGGCTATTGGGATGTTATGATAGTCATAAAAATTTTTGACACAAAAGTCTTTAAACCTAGGGATACATATCCTAATGCCATAATATAGAACCCCACCATCTAAAGTGTATGCCTTATATTTTTGAAATTCTTCATGGGATTTATGTTTTTTTTCAAGGTTTTCATAAGATTCTTTGAACCTCTAGTTTTGAGTATAATATTTTTTTATATCGTATGTCATGGTGTTTCTAACCATGGAAATGGCATTAGCCAAGGGATGATGGGAAAGGGCATTAGCCACATCATTCTCTTTACCTTTCACATATTGCATCGACTAACAAAAATCAAATTGTTATAATATTTCCACCCACCTACATTACTTCCTACTTAAATTCGGTTAGGTGGTTAAATACCTTAAGCTTTCATGGTTAGTCTCAATTGTGAATTGTGTTCATGACAAATAGTGGTTCCAAATTTTCAAAACATGAATTACAATCAACAACTCTTCTTCATGGGTGGGGTAGTTCAATTCTATAGGATTTAACTTTCTAAATTCATAGACAATTACTTGCCCCCCTTGCATTAACATTGCACCTATGGTTAGGTCACTACCATTGGTGCATAATACTAACCCACCCATATTGGGATACATTTCTCCCAATATTAAAGTAGAATCAGGGCACTTTTCAAGTTTTGAATTTTTTGTTCACAACTAGGGTTCCATTGGATACCCTAGGACTTGATTTCCCCCTTTAACATATTAGTTAAAGGTCTTACAATTTTGGCAAAGTTTTTCACAAAACGCCTATAATAATTGGCCAAACCCAAGAAGCTTCTCACTGGTTGGCCATTCAACACAAGCCTAATCTTTTTTAAATCAATTGCTACTCTTTTGTCCAAAACTACATGTCCAAGGTAGTTTACTTGGGGTACACCAAATTCACATTTGCTCATTTTGGCATACAATTGGTTGCTTTTTAGGATTTCAAATATAGTCCTTAAATGCTCCCAATGTTTTGTGTTGGATTTGGAATATACCAAATTGTCATCCATAAACACTAACATAAACCTTCCTAAATACTTCTAAAATAAGGAGGTCATCAAAGTTATAAATGTGGTTGGGGAGCTTGTTAATCCAAATGACATCACTATAAATTCATAATGCCCATAAATAGTTTTAAAGGCCATTTTAGGAACATCTTGATATTTCACATGGATATGATGGTAACCAGTTTTAAGATTTAATTTGAAAAAGATCATCAATTATAGGTAATGCAAATTTATTTTTAACATTAAGTTTGTTAAATCTTCTATAATCCACACAAAGTCTTGAAGTCCCATCCTTCTTTTTCACAAATAGGATAGGAGCACCCCAATGGGATTTACTAAGCTTTATATACCCCTTATTTAGAAGATCATTTAGTTGTGGTTCTAATTATTCATATTCAAAAAAAAAGAATCAATAGGGGGCTTTGGAAGGGTTTTACATTTGACATTAAGTCAATTGCATGGTCAATTTCCCTAGTTGGTGGTAAGCCAAGTAATTTTACATGGAAAACATCAAAATAATCTTCTAAAAGTTTCCCCACCATTTCATTCAAACTATTCTCATTCACGAGTTCATTTATTGGCTTGTGCACACTTATGATAAATAGTTCCACATCTTTTTTTACCCATTTCATGAATTGTTTGGCAATTTGTAAAGGGGTATTAAGTAAGGTTCGCAAACATGTAAGTTCAAAGGTAGATCCATTAGGGTTTGTGCTACAAACCAACCCACACTTACATGCCACTCATGCATCCACCAGGTCCAACCATTACATGTCTAAAATGACATCGTAGATGCTTCTTAACCAAACTTGAAAATTGGTGTAGGTCTCCAATCTTGGAAATTGTACTAGCACATTTTTCATGAAAATATTTGTGCTATGGGTAATCAAATCCTAGATGGATCAATGGTTCCAATGGGGTGGCCAAAGCTAGTAGGAAAAACCTTTGACATTGAATTGTGGGTACTACCAAGGTCCATCAACACCAATGTAGGCCTCCCAACAACCTTACCTTGTCAATGCCAATCAATGTAAGATTATGTGACACCATTCGTTCCAATATGGTTGTCGATATTCAAATAGGCCCCTTGTCCTTTGCCCCATGGGTTTTTATTTTTCCATCTTCCTTACCTAGGTTATTAGACTAAGGGTTGCTGCTTGACGAGGTTTTTTTGGGCATTAGAAAGATCAATGCCTAGGTTCATGGCATGATATACACAAGATTTTACATTTATGGTCTTCTTGTTCTTTCTTATTAAGCTTAGGTAGGGTCTTTGATGTTGGACACCACGCTTGACCGGGGTTTCCAAACCTTGCACAACTTTTCCCATTTTCCCTTTTGGGTGTGGGTATTAGTTTTTGCCCTAAGCGTTTTGTCCATGTTTTCAAATGGTTTCTTGTAAGTTTTACTACTAGTCTCAAAGTTTATGGCTAACCTGTAAGCTTCAAAAATAGTCTTGGGATTATAGGCTTTAACCATAAACTTAATATGGTCATCTAGCACACCCTATCTAGTTCCCCTTGGGAAGAAAAGTAGATGATGTGTGTGTTAAACTTTTGTTTACGTTCCATGAGGATGGCTTATGCATGAATGTAAAGCATGAACTTGTATCTTAAAGTTTGATGTGAATTTAATCCACCTACATGGATGAATGTGTCCATAGATGAATTATTTCACATGGATGAATGTCATTTTTGTATGGATGATTTTCATTTGAGTTGGATTAAATAAATAAATCATTGGATGAAATTCATCCATGATTATTAAATAAATAAATATTTATATTCATTTTCATTTGTTGTCCACGTATTAATATCTCAAACTTAAATATCATTTAATAATGATGGATAATGTAACTATAGGGGAAAATATGATGATGGGACCAAAATAATTTTAAAATTTTTGTTTAAAAATCATTTTCATCAACAATGTTAAACATTTAAAAAATATTGACATGGGATGAATGTTAACCCACCCCCCAATTATTGTCAACAACATTATATATGGGTGGTGCTTTGAAAATTAAGGCGCTTTGAAAATAAATAATTATTAAAAACAACCCCATTGTCATTTATGATAGTAGTTTATTTGAAGAAAGTTAATTAAGGTGCTTGAAATTGAATTTTAATTTATCAAAAAAAACTCATTGTTATCAATGATAACAAATAGTTTAAAGATATTTAAAGCATTCAAAACCCATCATTGTCAACAACATTAATTAGATTTGATGAAAGTTGTGACACTTTCAAAGAAGAATGAAAAAAAATCCTTTGTTGTGATCCATGACATTTATAAATAGGTTTGAGGGGAGTTGTAACGCCTTTGGAGAGGGAAAAAAAACTAGTGTTGTCAATGACATTGGGTTAGCTTGCCCAAAAATAAAGATTTTAAAAATAAAAATAAATAAAGAACAACTCTGGGGTGGATGTTAACATGATTATAGCAATATAATTAAGACATATTGAAAATAATGGCATTTAAAACTATATCCATCAAATACATTTATAATAGAATTTACATTATACTATTTAATAAATGTTATATCATATATAATTTTAAAAAAATCCATGAAGCTTTAATTAAATTAAAACTAGGGGAAAAAAGTTTCATTGATAAGAATTTAATGATAAAATAAAATATTCATCCATAATTTTGAAAGAAGTTTTATATATTACAAACATGTAAATTCAATTCATGTTTGTCATTTATAAATTGGATGAATGAAAAAAATCTCATCTATAATGAAGATGAATGTTTACATTCATCCCCATGTTTACTTCTAGGTTTACATGTATAACATTCATTTTGTAATTAAATTCTTGGATTTTACTTACATGTGTATAAGGGAAAAAATATTTTACCATTTCAAATTCCAACTTTAGGTTTAAGCTCATGCAACATCTTGGTTCTATATTTCACTATGGTTATTCAATATTGCTTTAGTTGGATTAGCTATTCTTTCATATATATGACTATAATAATCCTTTGACATATATTGAACAATAAAGGTTTGTTAAAAAATTTCCCAAGTATTCATTGATGGTTGCCCATGGGCTTCATGATCCATTTTCACTTGTCCCCACCATACCTTGGTTTTACCTTGTAACGTCACCATGGCTATCCTAACTTGCTCCGCCTCTTTGTAATCCTCACCAAACAATCCTTCTAGAGTCTTTAGGAATGATTTGAGCTCTTTAGGGGTCGTATTATCCTTGCCATATAATTTTGAAGGTTTAACCATCTTACAAATATCCTTATTTGCATTCTTTTGGCATTTGACTTCTTCATAACACTAATTTTGATAACAATTTTCCTTGTGTTATAATGAATTTGAATAAATTTTAACTACTTTCAATGTTCCTACAATAGAATTATTATTTTATCAAACCTAAATCATGTTACATATGATATTCACTAATTACTTTATATGAGGAAAATGGCTTATGCTATCATGTTCATGAAAAACACAAAATGATAACATTTTCAAGCATTAAGTCTTGAACTTTTTTACTGTCATTTATATGGTTTTTTTTTTTGGGCATTGAGTTTTTATTTTGTAAACATAAATTAGAAGATGAACAAAACAACCTTATTAGTAAATCATTTCAATATAATTCTATAAATGCAACAAAGTAATTTGAAGCTCTCAATTATCAATACCATATATATCACTAATCAAACTTTCTCATCACCCAAATATGTCAATTTTTCATTCAATCACCATTCACAAAATAACATACATGACAAGGCCATTATGTAAAACACATGTTCATTTTTCAAAATAATAGTTCAATTAAATGCATTTGATACATAAGTTGAAAATTATGCAATTGAAAAATTATAAACTTCACTAAAAAATATAACTAAATAACATTGAGCATGTAATTACTTGTTACATACATTTAAAGTCCAAATGTGATATTATCCACTACTTACATCCATAGATTTGTGAGGCACCAAAGTGGGATGCCACACGGATTTTGCCTTAATTGGTGACATGTTTGTATAGGACTAATGAGTTATTTTCATTTATAAAGCTTGTAAATTGATCAATTGCCAAGTT
>Ga0116228_10003615_pt1 | contig 13621 bp, 10 predicted proteins | sample S1TSphfallax_2_FD_89694 | JGI IMG/M metagenome (GOLD analysis project Ga0116228, IMG submission 89694) | Host-associated microbial communities from peat moss isolated from Minnesota, USA - S1T2_Fc - Sphagnum fallax MG | ecosystem: Host-associated > Plants > Peat moss > Unclassified | place... | reverse complement strand
TTTTAAAGATTGTACACCTTCACCAAATTGCAAGATGAATTTGTGGAGTTGCATGTTTTGTGTACATAGTTGATGTTGTGTTGTTGATGCATAGTCAATGGGCAATTAGGAACTTGTTATGCCCATGTTTTTGGTATTAGAATTGGTGACAATCTAAAGGAAACATTGGTAGGGTTATGAGATGATGGAGGAATGTTGTTATTAAAATGAATAATAGAACAACAATTTCAAAATTTGACCAACACAATTTCAAAGGACATCCACCTTTAGGTACCTTGGTGATCTACATTTTTGGTTTGCCACAACAAAAATAATAAGATTTGATCCCATAGAAGCCAAGCAAGGAAACCTTGTAATTGACGTGGCTTTGTTAAGGTTTTTCATCAAAACAACAATATGGTTGAAAGTTTTCGTCATGACTGGGGTGAGGTCCTCATTAATTCAAGTAACTCCAAGTTTTTCTATGAATCTAGATGGCCCTATCATTAAAAATGAAAGATCCCACAGACTTCATGAGAACCTTAATAACATTCCTAAACTAAAAAATATTTGGCTCCTTGTAGACCCACCATTTGTTGGGAGGATGTGCAAAGTTTTTCAAGCTTGAAAACAATAATGAGTTTAGGGAGGGAGATAGGATCATTAGAATAGATCTTTCTAGAACAATTGATTATGTATTAAGTTGGAGGCTTTGCAAAAGTGGAGAAAGGATATTAAGTTGGGTTTATGTAGGTGCTAATGAGATAAATTTCAATAGTAAGATAGAAGATAACAAGGTTTTTGTAATAGAGATTGAAAAGGAACTCAAAGGTTGAATTCTACAAAGATTTGAGAGGAAGAAATCTTTGTAACCAAAATGGAATGGAGTGCAACTACTAGGCACAAGACAAAAAACCTATTGCAAATAAACCTCCTAACTCTCACCCATTTACCTTTGTACATCTAGAAACAGAAAAACCACCCCCATATGCTAACAACATTTGGGTTCTAACATTACCTATAGATTTTGATAGATGTGTTAAAATATATATACTTGAAATGGAAAAATGGTTTCAACTCAAGGATAGATTAAGAAGAGTAGAACATGTTGGTCTAACCTCTAGACTAATGAATTGGATGCTAGAAATTGATGGAAATGGATTACAACAATGGGTTGAAAAGAGTGTAAACCATGTAGACTTCTATGTTTACCCTTATATGATTCATAAATAAAAAGTGCCAAAATTCTACGACTAACCAATGTCTACATCATGACTAGTTCTAAGGGAATGGATGAACTATTATGGGTTAGGGAATTTGAATACGTTTTGGATTAGACAAAGAGGTTGGAGATGGCAATTGAAGTTCGGGGTTATGATGAAGTGAAGCTATTTAAGATTGTTAAACTTAATTTGTGCGGTAAAACTAAAGATTGGTTCAAGAAGCTTCAACATGTTCCTGTAGATTGGAATGAGATGAAAACTAGCATGCATCAGAAGTTTAATGTTGTAGATCTTGATGACCTAAAAGTGAAAATGGATTCCGTCAAATAAGAGCTCGAATAGAAAGTACAATCATACTTTCACCCATTGGATAAGTTATTTACGAGAGGCACGATAAAGGATGATGAGTAGAAAAGGCGTTTCCTTACTCATCTATGGCTATAAATTAAAAAATTATGTATGGTAAGGACATATGCAAATGTTGAAGAGATTATTGTAGCAACCAAAGATGTTGAAAGAGTTATTGGTGAGCTTGGTGAAACTCCATTTGAACTACTCAAGGAGGAACAAGAAGAGGTTATGCATGATGACACACTACTAAAGAAACAAGTATTTGCTTTGAATGAGTCATTCATTAACTTCTTTAAAGGAATATCTTTTGTTGATGGAACAATACCACCAAGAGTTAGCAATTCTATCGTGTGTCAAATTTATAAAGCTAGTGACCAAATAACCATTACATGCCTGCATATAAGAGACTTGAAGCCAAAATGTGCTAGGTGTGATCTAAGTACACATAAGATAGAAAATCATCGGGTGAAATGTGGATATTGTTCTAGTATGGGACACGCAAAAGATAGATGTTGGAAGAGAAAAAAGAAAAGAAAACACTAGATCTATTGCCAACAATTACTTGGAGGTCCTAGTGGATGATGAAAACACCATGTTAGAATAGTTGAATTGATTATGTGGTGCAAAACATGATGTGTTCATTGGAGCCATAATTCCTAGGAAGAGATTGCATATGGAAGTTGCAAAAGGAAAGTCGTTGAGGAGTGCGATGTTGGACACATAGATTTAGGCAAGAGTTTTATGGTAAGGTCCAAAATCCTTACCCATTTCATAAAGTGATTTCTTTATCTCCTATGCAAACCATTTAAACCATACCAGAAGAATTGGAATCTTTAGAATGTCTAATCAAATTGGTAAAGAAAAACCAAGATGAAGGATTGAAGTCTGTCAATTTGATTAAGGTTGAAGGACAACTACAATAAGAAGGATTAATATCCACAAAAATCATCATAGTAAAACTCTTCATCTTTTGGTTCAAATAAACAACAATTTGTCAAAAGGCTAATGGACATTGGTGCATCCATGTTTATGTTGTTTGGAGGTGTGGTATGAGGATTGGAAATAATGCATCTTGTTTTTAGACTGAAATCATATAAGACAACATTGGAGTTATAACCCAAACATTTGGCAAATCAATGAACTACTTATGAAGGTTGGCAATATACAATGTATGATGACATTCATGGTAGTGGATATGGGCACTTATGACATCTTACTAAGATTGGATTTTCTCATTAAAATAAGTGTGGTAGTTGATGTGGAGAAATGTACAATTCTAATTAGATAGGGCCCCAAAAATAATGTTTAAATTTTGTCGTTGAACATGGTGAATGTGTTACATCCTATCATTGCCCATAGTTTCAACAATGATGAAGAAGATCAAAATGAATCACGCACCCCCACACTCTTTGAAAGACTCAAATGCAAGTTCAAAAGTGAAAATAACGGAAGAAGAATGAGTTGGGGTACACTCTCTGACTTGCAGCACCTTTGGGGGTAGAGAGCGTGTTGGAACTCCATGATGGGGATTAAGACAAGTGACAAACGGGTCAATTATTCACACAGACTTGCACAAACCAAACAACAAGTTGGTTAATGTGTGGTTGGAACACTTTTGGTGCACAAACAAATCACGGGCTTATATGGACTTACAAGATTCACCATTGCCCGGACTTGGGGGAAGCCACCACCTATCCCCTTATAATATTCTCTATGATTAACCATGGGAGCTACATCCAAATGTAATTTTGTCTTGAGACTCCCAACTTGGGAGTCTCGAAATTCCCAAAATTGGGACTCTTAGCACTTTGGAAGGCCATAATTTCTTGTGCAAACCTTCGATTAAAGTGAAGTTTGAAGCAAAGTTGTAACCTTCATCAAGAGCTTTTCAACTTTTTGAGATATGTGACACGCCACCTACACACACATATTTTAGGGCGATTCCTGACTTTTAGTGGTCAGGATTCAAATTGGCACTTTGACTCCCGACCCTTCTTTTGACCATAACTTCTGTTTTAAGTACTCAAATGGGTCATGCAAACCCACTTTAGGCATCTATGTTTTAAGATATTTTCAATGGTATAAAAAAAAAAAAAATTCAATGAGTTTAAACCCTTGAAATACCTCTTCGAAGATTCGGGACTCCATAGAGATTCCAACTCCCAAAGTGGGAGTCCACTTGGGAGTGTGTGGGTTCATTCCCTCACACTCCGAGAATGATAATGAAACCTTGAAACTATGGGGTTTTTGATATCAAGATCTTAAAGAAAAAAAAGGGTGTTTTTTTAATGTAGAACCATGATAAGGTATTATCAAATGATGTGACCAACAATGCCTCATTTGATGATTCTCATGGTGACACATAGGCTATATCAAATGATAAACAAACAAGTTTGTTTTTGAAAGCCCAATCAACAAAGGCAAAGGACCTAATTGACAATGGCTTTGAAAGTTTTGTACAAAAAAATAATTTTGTTCAATTTTGGGTTTCATCTTTAAAAAGTGAATAAAAATGTATTACTTGGGGAAACCTATGATTCTAATGATTATGAAGATTGGTTGAAATGTGTAGAGTTTAAGATGAACTCATGAAAAATAGATAGTTTACATTTGCAATATCTTCACAAGTACATGATGTCTTCCATCTAAACATTGATATTACTATTCAAGATGGAAAAATAAAATTGAAGGAGCTAGATAAGACCAAGTGGGATGAAATCAAATCCAAAATTAGGATAAATCCTAAATTGAGTCAAGAAAAAGCCGAACAATTATGGGAATTGTTGGAGTAGTTCCTTGATGCGTTTGTTTGGCATAAAGGAAAGTTGGGATGTTATAAACTTGGAGAGCATGTCATTGATAGGAGAGGTTTTCCTCCTTGTAGAACCTTTCCAAGTAAACTTTCTTTTTAGGAAGAAGATGGGGTGAAGGGGCAGATTGATGTTTTTGTTATGTTCAGAAAGATGAAACCAAATACCTTCGAGTACACATGTAGGGTAACTTTACTAATTAAAAAGGATAGTAGTTGCTGATTTTGTGGAAATTATCAACCTTTGAATTTGCAAACCCGTCAAGATGGTTTTCCAATGCCATTATGGTGCATTTGTAATAAAAGGAGCCATTGGTACCAAGGACTCAATGTTTTGCAACGACTGGGTTTAATCATGTTCTACACCATTCACTTTGAAATATATAGAAAATTTCACCTAACTTTTGGCAATGTTATTTACTTATATACATTAATGAATTTTAAGTACAAAAAATCAAATGTGTAAACAAAATGACTATCCTTTGAATATAAGAAATGATTACATTTTCAAAATAAAGTACACATCCCACAATTGTATATTAAATTGAACTTTACATACTTTGGAAAGAAGTTTATCACATAAAATCATTTTTTAAACATTAAAAAGTTGAAAATTGAACATAATTTATGCATTTTTCAAAACAACATGATAGAGATCAATGAAACATAATATTCAATTAATATTTTTTCCTCCATAAAATTTATCCACTCCCTTCACCATATAAAAATGAACAACTTTTGTTAAAAACACATTGTCAAATATTGTAATTTAAAGGGCTGAAAACACATTTGAACCAAATGTGTAGATATGTGTAACAAATAAGTTTTTTATTAATCTCAACTCCTTTTGCACTTTTAATCATCAATATGAATCTTTTATTAATTTTTGGGAATGAATGGTGCACATTTGATAAACAAAAAGGATGTACAAAGCATTATTTGACGACTAAATTTTAAGTGTTTTATGTGCATGAAAGGACCCTCAAAACTTAATGAAATGACTTTAAATTCATGGAAGATCAAAATCATAAAAAAATTAATATAATTGCAAAAAAATAACAATTTGAATAAATACAATACACAAACTTGTTTTTCAAAGTAGACATAATACAATATCACATTGCATTTGACAACTACTTTGGTTCCTTTTATTGTGAATGCACCCACTAGTGGAAGATGTTCAAATTCAACTAAGCAAGTCACAATGGTTTTTTGCATTAGACTTACAATTTAGGTTTTAGCAAATTAAGATGGCCCCTAAAGACATTTGTAAGTCTGCATTAATCACTAAATCATGCTTGTTTGATCAGATTGTCATGCCATTTGGCATGAAAAATGCTACCAACATTTTTTTCAAAAGTATGACAAAAATGTTTGGCCCATACTTAGACAAATTCTTGAAAGTGTTTGTGGATGATTTGAATATCCACAACCTAAGTTGGGAGGAGCATTTGAAGCACCTACAATATGTTCTAAAATTGAAGGAAGTTAATCCCAAATTCAATCTTGGAAATTATGGATTTGCTAAATTTAGTGAGTGAATTAAGAAGGTACACAACCAAATTCAAGAAAAATCAAAGTTGTAACCAACTTTCTAGTTCCCATTTCAGTTATTAATGTTAAAGCATTTTTGGGATTGACAAGTTATTATAGGAATTACGTCAAAGGCTACTTTCAGATAGCCATACCTTTGTTTGACTTGATTAAAAAAGACACCACCTTTAAGTGAAGTCCCACCTATTAAAATGTTTTTGAGTTGTTAAATAACACCTTGGTATCTGTTGTAATCATGGTTCGCCTAGATTTGACCAAAGCATTCATCTTAAATGTGCATTGGTCTACATGAAAGGTGGGGGCCATTTTATTACAAAAAGACGAAAGGAGTGAATGAGTAATTATGTATGGGAACAAAGGATTTTCTTTAGTCCGTAATAAGTCCCACCCCATGGAGAGTAAATGTTATACATTAATGTGGGGCATCATGCATTTTAGACAATACTTGTATCACAACCATTTCACACTTAAGATTGACAATAAGCCTCTAAAGTGGCTAACTATAATGTCAAATGCTTATGGCAAAAGAAGGAGATGGATAAATACACTTTAGGATTTTAGTTTTAAGATTTTGCATCGTGTTAGATCTAAACACAACAATGTAGATGCGTTTAGTAGAAATCTTTTGATGTTGATGAGGAAGATGAGGATGCAAGTAATGAAATTTAGGACTACAAGGTTCTACAAACCAATAGTATTAATGATGAGATCATTTGGATGGGGTGAAGAGTTCCAAGATAGGCATAATATTATAGCAACTTGGGAGACAAGGGAGGTTGAACCATCTATTCATAGTAGAAGTTAAAGAGGTGGATGCAAATTAATTTGGTGAGGGGCAAGCTCAATGCTTGATTGAATTGGTTGAAAAGCCTTTTGAGAAATATAAATGTTTTAGGCTAAAGAAAATAAAAGAAAATTGGTGGGATGTAGGTTCTCATCAGGAGCTGATTGAGCAACCCTAGGCCATGGTTAACGAAGAAAATGATCTAAAGGATAAGGAAAAAGGTCTAGTGATTTGGAGAATACGAAGAACATGGAAATATGGGAGGACCATATGACCATGTTGGTGCTTAATGGCAACTAATCACCTCCAAAATGTGAAGAAGGGGAGAAATCCAAAATGAATAAGTGTGTTCAACATTATTATTGAGCAATGAAAACCTAATGTTTAAAATTTTAATTCTTGATAGACCAAATGAACATTGGCAATTAATTTTGGATCTACACAATGGAATTGGACTTTGGTGAAGGAAGGACATTTTAAAAAATTAGTAGGCACTACTTTTGGCACAATAGGAGAGAGGAAGTTAAAGATGTGGTGTGTTCTTGCAAATCATGTCAACTTGTGAAAAGTATTAGAAATATCAAGTTGAAACCTAAATAACTCAAAAGCATTTCCATCTGGGATCAATTATATGAAGTTGCACTAGACACAATTGGGCCTCTTCTTGAAATGAAGCATGGCAATAAATATGTATTATTGGTTATTGACCATTATTCAAAATGGTGTGAGGCTAAATCAATAGTTGATCATGATGCAAAGACAATTGCTAGGTTTTTGGAAGATGGGGCCATTTGTAGGTTTGGTGTGCCAAAATATGTTCTTATCAACAACAATTTTAAGTGGTATGTTGAATTTGATCAATTATGTAAAAGCTATGGCATTGTACATTAGTACACTTCACCTTAATGGCCAATGTGCAATGAAATGGTGGAAAAATTGGTCAAAACTCTCAAACATGGACTCTCAATTTTGTCTACCGATTTTGAGCATGCACAAGATTGGGACAAACACCTAACCAAGATTATGTTTAGATATAGGTGTGGGGTACAAGGAAAAACAAAATTCTCTCCACATATGTTATTGTTAGGTAAGACTCCCCGATTGAGAATTGACAACTCTTTGATTCTTTTGGTTCAAACCTATGATGATGATGATGATGATGATGATCTTGTTGCTATTGCAACATGGATGATTGGCAAACTATAGCTCATTTCAAGAATGGATGGAAAAGTTTCAGAAAACATTTGTTAGGCCCAAGTCAAATAGAAATGGGCATATGTTTTTAAGAAAGGCAAGTAGTTTTGGGGTTTAAGGAAGGGGAAACTTTTATAAAGAGGAAAAAAATAAAAATAAATAAATAAGTGGCATCAAGTTGGGAAGGTCCCTTTATATTTGTAAGGTATCTGGATGGTCATGGGTTTTTGCAACATGATGAAAGAGGAAGGATCTATGTGGTTAAGGGAGAGGATGAGAAGCTTTGGGAGAGACCTTGGAGGGATTTGCAATTGTTCCATGCTACAACTACTATGTGAAGATTAAGGGATTTAGTTTATTATGTCAAGGAGACATTACATGTGTGATGAAAAATCTAGGGATGTAAACTTAGGTGGATGAAACATCACATCAACATTAAAAGCAATATGACAAACTCTTGATGATTGATGGTGATGGGAAATGATGTGTGGGATGTGAGGTTTCTATTTTTTTGTTTGATTTTTTTTTTGTAGGTTATGGGCTTGTTACTATTTATGATCAATGTCACTTGAGTTGTTTTTGGTGTTTACAATGAGTGTAATGTGTGTGGAGCAAAATGGATATGAAGATTTTCTATTTCGATGTTAATGAAGATGCAACGATGGTAGAGTTTAAGAAGCAAGGATGTCAAGCATTCTAGGTAGCTAAATGCTTTTAATATTTTTTTGTTTTGTGTGGATTACATTTGAATTTTTAACGTTTTTTAATATTAATGTTGAAAGGATGAATGTTTGAAAGAAGGACATTGTTTGTTTTTCCAAGGAGGTGGTTCTTTCCACTACGTTGTAGACCTTTCAGAAAATGTTGTGTGGAATTATAGACCTAGGTCCATGATTAAGGGGTGATGAAAGTTGTAAGGAATTTGTGAACAACCATCTTGGCAAAGGAGTCTATATGAATGGGCATTATGTTGGGTGGTTTAAGTATTTTGTTTAAAGGAAGACAATACTTTACAAATTGGGACTTCCGAATGCATGTTCAAATTGTTTTCTGAGTTTTGTTGGGTTGTTCAAATATGGATGTTGTAGCTACAATTGTCAAACTTCTTGAATTTTTCTATAGAATAGTGGGGATTTCTATGTTACTATATTGAGTTTCATTTATTTTGCCTAAATTTGCAATTTTTATTTGTTAAGGGATTTTTGTGGGATGTTCCAATGTGGGTGTTTTGTCGCAATAATTTATGTTATGTGTGGTTTGGGAATTGAGGGAAACTTCTAACATGAACTTGTGACATGCTAATTATTAGGCCAGTTGATGTTCAAAATAGTGAAATTAGAACAATTTGACCCTTGTAGACCTATATGTAATAGATTTCATAGAATTAAAACATTCCTCTTTTAAAATTGGACATCTTTGTGAAATCGCATGATGAATTTGTGGAGTTGCATGTTTTGTGTACATAATTGATGTTGTGTTGTTGATGCATAATGAATGGGTAGTTAGGAACTTGTTATGCCCTTATTTTTCATTGCACTACTACAATTGACAATCAATTCATCAATTGATGAAAAAACATGAATTGATTTTGTGAAAATTAAGTTTTGTTCAAATGAAAATATGGAATGAAATTATTTGCATGCAACTTGAATTGAAAATATATCTAGTTGAATAGAATTTAAATTATTAAATTGAATATATTAAATTGAATTTGATTAAATTCAACAATTGGATTAAGATTCAATTGAAGAAAAATGAGATGCAAATTGATGAAAAAAATATTGAAAATTATTCATGTTCAAATATATAGTGTTAAATTATTTTTTTGGAAAATCACATATTTAAAAAGAAAAAAAATCCATGCATTTTTATTTGAAAATGTGTTAACATATTCCAATTTGAAACCATCCAAATGATAACTAAGGTAGAATAACCCACGAGTGATTATTTAAATGTTTAGGGCATGCTAGATACAACGAGAAGGCTTTGTCGTCCAAACAAAACTTGAACCCTTCATATTGGCACACATAACACACTTAAAAATCATCAAAAGCGAATTAAAATTGAGAAAATTACAACCCCCCAAAGTAGAGGGGGGTCAAGAATGCAAAAAAAAAAAACATTGAATGCTATAAAGCCCATTATTGGTCACCCAAAAAATTCCTTGTATGTTGTTCTATCATTGATTAAAGTTCAAAAATGATTTGTAAAACTAAAGGTGGCGTTCCTATAACATTTTAAATCATTTTAAATGAGTAAAATTTGAGAAAGTTAAAAGCTTTGAAAGTAGGAGGGGTTCGAAGCGAAGAAAAATGAAAAAAAATGCGTTTTGTGAGTTGGAAAGCTTATTTTTCTTCTTGTTATTTTCTCATTATTCATTTTCCTTTGCACTTCAAAAATGATTTCTCAAGCTCGAGGTATTCTAGAACATTTTAAATCACTCAAAATGAAGCACATATGACAAAGATCTAAAACAATGTTTAATGATAGGGTAGTGATCGAAGATGGGCATTTCTACCTTATAACTTATGAAATCTAAAATTCTCCTACCATAAAATGGTATTACTACTCCCTGTCACATAACCAAATGGAACATCAAACACTATTATGGTGTATGACCATCTATCACCATAATAGTTTTAAGGAATGTCCACTCACTTTGGTGGTTCCTTTGATTGAGTATTTACCCAATTATAAATATTTACCTACCCACCCACCCATGACATGCCTACCCACCATGGGGACCTACCTACCTATCCACAATCCACCTAAATATTATACATTTACACAAATTTACAATACACACACACACACACACACACACACACTCCACATAATACATGTTGGTAAGGGGGATTGAGCCTTGGTCTCCTTGGTTTCACACCAATGTTTTGGCCATCAAACCACCGCACCACTTTGTAAAACAATCTAATATTGATCAAATGCATTTAACATGTTTTTTTGAACTTTAATGATTTTTTTTGTTAATATATATAACAACATTTGAACTTCAATTCTTTTCACAAGTAGGTAAATAGGTATGTGACTAGGTAAATAATAAATAGGTAGGATGTAGATAGGTAGGACGTAAGTATGTATATGTTAAGTAAAAAGGTAGGCACTTAGTAAGCATAATAAATAGCCTATCTAACCAAATTAATATGACCAATTTGGTGATAGTTGGACCTAATTCATGAATTTTTTTTATTACCATTATGGACCCACTTGGATTGAATTAAGTTTGTCAACAACTAACAAAGGAGCCACCTATTTGTATTCTAAAGCCACTTAAGCATATTGGAAGGTAGTCCTATTGCCACTTATGCACATTTTATAATTTATAAAAACTACCTAGCTCAGAAGACTCTTGTCATTGGCCACAATTCCTTTCATATCAAGGGATCAAGGATTTCCAATCTTCTATTTCATAATTTATCTATTTATTTGGGCTTATTTAGTTTTAAAATTTACTCACGTTTTTTTAATGATCTTTGTTTCTTAGGCAACCCTAGGATAAAATCCATATTAATGGATTCACATTTGGTATTAAGGACTCCCAATGGTTGCAATAAACATGAGGTCATAATATGTTTGCCTTATAGAATTGGCATGGGAAACATTTTTTCACATATATTTTTGCACCTCCTTTTTTAACCTTAGCCCCTTAAAAAAAAAAAAACTACTAACATATAACACTACAAAAAAGGTTCAATTTGATTATGAAAATTTCGCATTGAACAAAAAGATGTTTACATTGACTTAGGACTAAAGGCATGGGCATGAAACATGGTTCTTTTGGTTGGTTCTTTTGATTAAAGTGACCATTTTGACCAAGTAAACTAAGTCATACATCTAATTAAAAATAATAGATTTTTGAAATGGTCCATCAAGATGCCCATGGTTTAATCAAATCAACCATACCGAATGGCCATGCTTATGTGTAAAATGTGAGTACATGGATAAAATAAAATAGTTGTTCAATCAACCATACATTACATTAACATAAAAAGTAACAAAATCCATAATGTGGTGTTAAAAAGAAATTGAAGTCCCAAACTCACAAAAAACATAAAAACAACCGCAAGTTCAAATCACAAACCACAAACCTTAAAGGGGAATTGAATGCTAATCTAATATCAAATTTTGTCAAATGAAATTCAAAATCTCACCCACCATATATGATTCTTACAAAACTCATAATGAAATATTGATTGATTCATCAATGATTGAGGTTCCAAGGCTAAACTTGAGATTGTCCTGATAGTGACTTATATATTTTTGTTTTGTCATAACTAAATTGAGATTTCTAAGCTCCAGAATATTAATATTGGTGGAGCTATTTTTAGTTGTCTTTAAATGTTAAGGAGGACAATTTTTTGGTTCACCCCTTTCCCAATATTAATATTAGTTAAAAACAATCATGGTTTCAAAATTTAATACACATGGGTTGTAATTATCACATCATTGAGTAAGGCTTGACCTTCTAATGAATTTTTTTTGGGTTTAGTTGCATGTTATTAAAAAAATTGTGTGTTGTTTAACATGATAGGAAGTTTTGGGCAATTTTGGGTAGTTGTGTGCAACATTGATGTGAAAGTCAACAAGAGGTTATGTTGCAAAAAAATTCATCATTTTGAAAACAAAATTTGAATTAGATTATGGAATGCCAAATGTTCTTAATCACAATTTCAAACTATCCAAGATTTTTGTTTTCCTTAAAAAGGAGGAAAATCAATATTGAATGGACAAGTTTGACCATCCATGTTATTCATTCATTTCAACTTCATTTTTGACAATTTTTTTCCTACGTGATTCATATGCATGCCTTTAATTCATCACCAAATTTTTACAATTCACGTCTTCAAAATTTTGCAATTTTGAAAGACAAAATTAAAAAATTTAAGTTTTCAATAATGTCAATTTTCTATTTTTCATCCAAATCTTTTTTTTTACTGAAACATTTAACTTGAAGTCCTCCACAATTAGCTTGAAATTTTCCATTGAATCAAAATCTCAAAATTCCAACGTTTTGCATGACTTTTAAATGCATTTGTGAAGGCTAGTCCACTTTTTGGCAAACCTTCAAACACAAATGAAGATATTGCCAATTCAAATAAACATTTGATGTTAGTGAAAATTGATTCAATACAAAACTTGTTCCATAGCAAGAAACATCTATCACAATCCTCATCTAAAAAAAACATGCATGTGTCCAAATTTCAAATGTTTCCCTTTCGATTGAAGATTAATTTCTATTTCCATGGTGTAATGAATAAGGAAGGTATGTTTCACACATGAAATAATACAATTAATTGGAAACGAAGCATACTCTTTCCTCCTCTTTTTGGGCCCCATTTTGAAAGGAAATAAGGAAAAACCCACCATTAAACCCTTGATTAGTGTGTCAATAATGTTTGCATTGTGATTGGTGTTCGATTATTTTGGTGTTTTTGGAAGATTAATCTTGTTAATCTTTTGCAAATTGGGTTTTAATTTTTGTGTGACTAATGGATTTTTCATTTCACAACAAAGTGAAATGATGGGTTTCAACTTCATTCATGATTGTGATGATGATAATCACAACAACTACATTTTAAAATTTTCATTACTATCATTGTTGTTGTTGTTGTTGGGATGAGATTCTTTCTCAAAGATGACTGAAGTTGCAAGAGCAAGCACACGATCAAAGTAAAGTGGGTTCTTATGTTGTCCATGAACGTTCATGAG
>Ga0116228_10003614_pt1 | contig 13622 bp, 6 predicted proteins | sample S1TSphfallax_2_FD_89694 | JGI IMG/M metagenome (GOLD analysis project Ga0116228, IMG submission 89694) | Host-associated microbial communities from peat moss isolated from Minnesota, USA - S1T2_Fc - Sphagnum fallax MG | ecosystem: Host-associated > Plants > Peat moss > Unclassified | place: USA... | reverse complement strand
CTCTTGAAACCAAAGAAAATATTGTTGTTTATGTTTTATTGTTTTCCTTCTTTTAGTCTTTGAAATACCTAAACATGTGTTTTTTCTTACATGATTAAATTATCTTGTAATTTTGAAAAAAAACTACCTTTATTGTTTACACATATTATTTCATTATATTTATTTAATGACTAATTAGGCCAAAATACTTTAAGTCAACAAGTATAATTATATAGTAATTTTTAAAAAAAACATTTTTGGATGTCCCTTAGTTGGAATGAAAATGTCCAACAAAGAATAATATTCATTAATGGGATTCTTTTTTTAAAATTTAATTTTTCTAATCTCATATACTCCAAGATCCAATAGCAAACAAGAGATGTTTAACTTTCATTGTTGGAGTTAAAATATTTTTGAAGACATTTGGACTACTTTTCTTGTGTGGTTTTGGTTTAACTAGCAAATAGTGTTTGCACTTCTTATTGGAGTGCATTATGATTTTGTTTATATAGTCATTATTTTTGTTTTGAAGTTCAAATTTGGATGATCATTTATATGGTGGGTGCAAATTTGACAAAATGAATCTTCAAGTTATTTAAATTAGGAATCACAACACAACCTCATCAAAAATATATCTTATAATACATAACCACCCCATGCAAGTTTGTTATAAAAGATGTTGATTGTCTTTTGCTTCAATAGTTGGAATAGTTGTGTGATGCATAATAAAGGCCAAAATGAGATCTTAATAAAGGGAATCAAAAACACAAACAAAAATAAGAATGCCAAAAAATCCTCTTTTTGTTAAAGGTGTATGGATTGCATGAAGGAAGAAGGAACAAGTAGTTCAAGTATGAAATCTCTTGTTGAATTATCATTACATTTTTATAAAAAAAATTGTTTGAAAGAGTGGTCCATGGATTACATACCTTAAAAAGATGTAAGTTTCCAAGCTTCAAACTATTGGTGTTTTATGTTATTTTATTTTGATATTTTTAAACATTTTATTACCTCATTCGTGCATATTCACATTGGGCTCTTAAGAGGTGTATGTTACATTTAGGAGTTGAAGTGAACAATGCACACCCATACATCTTGACCCATCAACACTAAAAGATACTCCTTGTTGTTCAACTTCTAGGAATTAATTAGGACTAACCAAGGATTCGCAAAATGGAAAGGTGTATTCTATAAAGACATATAAAGATGAAATAAAAGTGTTGGATGTTCAAAATTGATCATCCACACATGATGAAATAAGGTTTTATAGGGAGGACAATGTAGCTGTATAATAATTCTATAATTTGGATATGGGGTTTTCAAACTGTGAAATTAAGAATAGGTTTGGTATTTCAAAGAATAAAAATAGTTTTGAGAATATTTCCAAATCAATAATAATTTGGGAATAATCCATGTATATTTAGATGTATTCTCATAATTCAATTCTTGACACCTTATTTACATTGAATTGAATTATAAAATTTATATTTTCCAATAAAGTTGCATCTTATTATTGTTTGCATGTCATTTGGGGAAAAAAATGTAAATAAACTCTTTTGGCAATAGGGAGACCTATTAAACAAATATTGTTAACATGTGTTATATAGATTGTTTGGGAATTTCTAATGACATTTTGTGAGATATGGGCAAGGATTTACTCTAATGAACCTTGATGGCTTGTTGATAGACTTTGATGCAAGTTGTAAAATTTAAGGTTCATTTTCAAATGAGTTTCATGAAATTACACTTAAATTTTGGAGATGAAAAAAATGTTTGATATTTTGAAATGGTATGTAAATATAGTTTTTCTTATATTTCTTACATAATGCAATGGGATCTCTACATCATTGATGCCAAAAAATTATTTATTTATTTTTATGTATCTTCCTAAATAATATTAAACTACCATAACTATCATTTACTTTGGCACTTTTGTTGAAATAATTTTTAAAAATTTAGGAATTTAACATATGACTTTTCAACGTTTTAACTTTTCAACTATTTCAATAAAAAAATTCGTGTTATTTTGATAGGTTATATGAAATCTTATAGTCTTGAAGTAGTTAAGAAAGCATCCATTCCTAAATCGTTTATAAGACTTTCTTCTTAAGATTGAAAACATAATAGATTTTTATTTTTTAACTTTAATTCTACATGCTAACATTGACCAATGCTTGTGACATTGCACATTTCACTAAGTTTACATTACTACATTTTAGTATTCTACACGTGTTTGCACTCTTGTCAAGGAGTTGAAAAATGTTTTGAACCTTTGGGGTGAATGCACATAAAGGTGGAATAAAAGTGACAAATGAAGAAGTCCACAATTTTCTTTTTTAGGTTTTTTAATTTGAATGTTTGGTGTTTTGGCAATGTAAAATTGTCCATTTGAAAATATGAGGCAAGCAAAATACGTAAACCTTAAACTTATAAATTTTTAAATTGCAACACATGTTTCAATTTGATCAACTAGGGGAAAAGTTAGAAACAAAAACATGGGTTTTTCTAATTTGTATAATTTACAAATGTTATATAGGGTAATAATGTCATTTTTTACCCAAAAAAAAAATAAATCAAATTTTCCATTTCAATAAATCATGGACTTTATAAACTATTGGCAATCTTACAAATATTTAATAAATTGAAATATTAAACTTGTTTGTAAACCTTTATTTTAACATTATAATAGCCTCAAAATCATACTAAAGAGAAAAAATCAACATTTCACACATGTTTATTATGTAATAAAAGTTCATAAATTTTGTTATGGACTATGACAAAAGATTTTACATTGCTTTAAAATTCCACCTTGTAATGAAATGATGACATTTTATTTTCAAATTTTTAAATTTGATTCTACAAGTGTTATAAATTAGTTAGATGAATCCCTTCTATAATTTTCAATCATATCCCAACACATATTATACCAAACTTAAAGGTACTCCCCTTAAAATTACCCCTATGACACCAAAAAGTGGATTGTTTAGTGTGTAACTACCCTTGGAAATAATATCATAAACTTTTTATAATCATCTAAATATGGCAAGTAATAAACACAAAAGATGATAAATTACATTTTTCATCAAATATATAAGAAAGAAAAATTACATGTTGTAATCCAAAAGTTGAAGTACTTTCAAAAGAGATCAATTTACATGCCCAAGAAAAGGAACAAGCACCTTCCAAGACCTTGAAACAACATATTGGAAAGCCACAAAAACAACCACAAAAAACTTTAATTATAGAAAAGGAAATCAAGCAAAAAGATAATGAAGATGGTAACACCTCCAAATTGGCAAAGACAAGAAAGAAACAAGGTATTTACACTAATTAATTTGCCTCCCATCTTTGTACTCATGAAGAAGCATGGTGACCTCGCTTGTGTTCTTCAATATTTGAAGACTTTCCACAAAAAAATAAAAAAAACTATTGGTCCATATGAAAAGTTAAATAAAGGATCTTTTTATAATGAATGGTTAAACTTGTGATTTTGCCATGGACTAGAAACTTCATGAGAATCCACCTTAATCGGTCATATATTGTATATTAGTTATAAAATGAAAAAAAATTACCAATTTTGTGTAGTTTTGAGGTTTTAAAAAGAACCTCTAATTTTAGTCCTTAATATCTTTATTAACCAATTTTGGTTCAATTAGAATTACTTTTTTTTTCAAAACTAAGTTTGGGTCTAGTTACCAATTCTAATTCCTTCCCATACTAAAATTAAGGGGGCAATTCCCCATTTGGTTCTCAAAGCTTACCTTAACCCTGATTCAAGTTTTAAACTAATTTTTAAACCTCAAACCAGTTCTAGTTAAGTTTCAATTAAGTTCCAAGTGTCCAAAATCAAAACCACCCTTGGGTAATCAAATAACATGAATACTCACACAACATTGAAAATTACCACCAAAATGGGAATAAAGAGGTACAACCATAATTCATAAGGTTGTTTACCTTGTCAAATCATACATCCTTGCATGTTTAATAGTCAACAAAAATAAAACTAAAGTTCATTTTGACCCGTTATAAGATATTGAACATTAGAGGCAAAATTAGGATTTAACCACGTCTAAGCTTTGGGGATAGAAGACAAGAGACAAATCATAGCAATTATAATGTCATCTTTAGTTAATGGATGAATGAATTTACCTTTGCAAATTGTGTTCCAAGATACAACCAACCATTGATTCCCACCCATCAGAGAAAAATAAAATAAAATTCACTTGGGTTCCATTTGACCTATAATTCTAATTATTAACCTACATTTGAAACCATCAAATAGCTTGTTGAAAACATCTTCATACCTTATTGCAAGTTCAAGCAAAAACAATTACATTGGTAGAAGACCAAAAGATGATTTGATCAATTGATTATTGGTCAATTCAAAAGAGTTAATAATTTATAAATTAAATGAAACAAGAAGTTCCTTATGTGTGCATCATCTTCATTTTAGCAAATTGCACCATCACACATAAAACTATTGATGTTATCCTCCAACGTCCAAATTCAAACATGTATATAAAAAAGAATTCAATTCCTAAACCTACACAATGATCAAAAACCAATTTGAACAAAGTGAAATCCCTAAAATTGACTTCCAAATTTCAATTTAAAAACCAAATCTATGTGCATGGCTTCTTCCCACATGGTGTTGAAATAGTATATTAACTAGTATAATACATAACCTAAGTACAAACACATAATGTATGGAACTCAAAGGTTGTGATTGTCTATCAACTAGTAGAGTTATAGGAAGGGACATAAACCTCAATATAAAAAAAAATTGTTCTATATCCAAAATAATCAACTTTGAATATTTTTTCCTTCCAACCTTTGTGTTTAGAATCTTTCTTCATTGTCTTTTATAACTTAACATGGTATTAAAGTATGTGTAGGAGATCATAAGGGCATTATAGCATCCCAATCCTTAGATTTTCGTCTTGTTGATAGACTTGATAAAATTAATTTCTATGTGTGGAAAGTGAAGATGTAAATGTAGATGTTTGACAAAGATTTGTGGAAAATTCTAAACACTTCTAAAATTAAACCCATCACATCGCAACTTCAAGTTGACTGGGATAAAATAGATGGCAAGGTTAGGACCAATATTCTCTTGCATTTAAAGGATCACAATTCATTTTAGTTAATGATTTCAAAACATTAAAAGAAATTTGGGATGGTCTTTGTGGTGTGTTTGAAACCAAACATGTTGCAACAAATATGTTATTAAAATTTAAAAATATACAGCATGAAGATGTTTAAAAAGGATTTAGTTGCTAAACATTTAAATAATTTCAAGTCTATGGTTGAACAATTAACTAATACAAGGATAAAATTGTTAGATGATGATAGTTGAATGGCATTATAAGGCACATTACTTGAGTCATATGAAGGACTTGTAGTGTCATTAAGCCAAGAAAAATGCATTAATTTTACAAATGGTCATTGGGCTTTTCTTACAGAAGAAGCAAAAGGAATGTCCTTAGGGAAAGCTCATAGCTTTGTCTTCTAGTAAAAAATCAAAAGTTTGGAACTTTTATGCAAAAAAGAAAGGAAGTTAATCCCAAAATAATAAAGATATATCCAATGTTCCAAAAAAAAGGGAAATGTTTTTTTTGTAAGAATTGATCATCACATAAAATAATGTAATAAAAGAATTGTTGAAGAAGGAGAAGCAAGTCAACAAGTCAAACATACAATGTCATGAATAAGAAATTGTTTAAAACAAAAGTTTTAGCCCAACACACATTTAACAATGTGTGATACCTTGATTATGGTGCGATTCAACATATGACACTAACCAAAAATTGGTTTATTTCATATTTACAAATTTGGTCAAAAGAAAAATAAAATTTGAAGAGATGATGATAGTTATGAAATTGCAAGAAAGGGAGTAATGATTGTCGAACTTGAAGATGGTTCAAAAAGATATGTTGAAAACATTTACCATATTCTTGGTCTAAAGAAAAAACTAATGTTAGTAAGTAAAATAACTAATGTAGAATACAAGCTTGAATTTAGTTTTGAATCATGTTTTAGGTAATGCGTATGGTTTTTGATAAACTTTATGAGTCGTTCTCTTTTAATTCCTTCATAAATTCCATCTATTATAAGGATTCCATACAACACTTGAGACAATAAAAAAACCTTGGATGGAAATTTTGTGTTTTTCAAATTTTCACATTAAAAAGTGCTATGGCATGTTGACCGGTAGCACCTAGTTTTCATTTTTAAAAAAGAAATCCATGATCATTTATTGATTTGATATTAGAACTATTCAAGGTAAAGGCTACTGCATGTGGCATGTATATTTTCTGTTTTTGTGTTGATTGAAAAAGAAAAAGAAAAAACTTTGATTTTAATCACTAGATAAAGAGAAGGGAACTTATATCAATTGGGAAATTTACAAGATGTTCCACATGATCCAATAAGAATAGATCTTTTAATTATTGTGGCACCTATAAAAGGGTTTGAAATTGAATTGTGGCATAAAAAACTAAGCCATGTTGGCATCAAAAAAATTTAATTGTTGCATGCGACAAATCTTTAGTGCATGGTCTCAATATAAAAACAAATCCATTTGAAATGAATTTATGTAATAGTTGTCTACGAGGAAAATTAACAAGAAATAAATTTCCAACTAGAACTAGAAGTAGGGCAATTCAATAATTGGAGTTGGTGTATTCATATTTGTGTGGTCCAATATAAATAAACTCTTTGGGAGGATCATGATATTTTGTGACATTTATCAATGATCACTCAAGATGGACTTTGGTAACTTTTATGAGACAAAAAAAAGTGAAGTGTTCAAAAAATTCAAGGAATACAAGGTTATAGTGGAAGCTCAAACATGACATAAATTGAAATGTTTTAGATTTGACAATGGGGGAGAATTTATGTTTGGACAATTAATCAATTTTGTATTGAAAATGGAATTTTAAAGCAATTCATAGTCCTTTACACTTCGAAACAAAATGGGGTTGTTGCGGAAAGTAATTATACCTTAGTTGAAAGTGTGAAGAAGATGTTTTTTAGTGTTGGGCTAAGTAAAATGTTTTAGGAAAAAGCCAAAGCCACTACCACATGTGTTCAAATAAAATACCCACATTCGCAATTGGGGACATAACTCCTAAAAAACTTTGGAGTGGTCAAAAGTTTATTTTTTCCATCTAAAAGTTTTTGAGATAGAAATTAGACAATAAAAGCATAAAATACATCTTCCTTGATTATGATGGAAATACAAAAGGGTACAAATTGTATGATGTAAAAACTAAGTCAATGTTCATAAATAGAAATTTGTAGTTTTCAATGAAGGAATAAATGAAGTGGGAAATAATGATTCCTTAGATTTAAAGATTCAACAATTTTTGGAAGATTAAAGTCATAAATTCCTCAAAGATGACATTTCTACAAATGGAAAAGATTTTGAGGCTCTAGACCCTCCACAAATAGTAGGCACTATACCAAATGAAAATTCGATTAAATTTGATGTGGAATTTCAATTATGTGGTTGAGTGTGAAAATGAAAAAAAGATAATGAATTTGGGAATGCCCTTACTTTGACATTCAACTAGAAGAAGGTGGCTTTCACATAGGTTCATTGATTCTTTAAATTTTGTTAAACATGGGTCTCCACATTCATGCAAACCCATGAGTTTCAAAAAACCTTTGGCAAATAAAGATGCCAATAAATGGAAACAAATAATGGATGAAGAATACTAATACCTATTACAAAATATTTCTAGGCCAGTAATTAAATTGCTTGCTAATTGAAATCCAATAGGTTGCAAGTGGGTTTAATTCAAATGGTGAAGTGGATAAATTTAAGGCAAGGCTTGTTGCAAAGGGGCATTTTCAGATAGAAGGAGTGGATTAACATGACCTATTATATCTATTGTGAAAATAACATCCATTAGAATCCTACTAGCATGGGTTGTAATTTAAAAATTAATCATCCATTGTATGGATGTTAAAAGTGCATTTCTGAATGGGAGATTAGAAGAATAAATAAAAATAGACTAAAGGATATATAACTCCAAACTTGAAATATTTAATCTCCAAACTATAGAATATATATTTTCTTCTTAAGACAAAGTTCTTGTGAATGGTGCAAGAGAATAAATGATTATTTAAGATCATGTGGGTTTCAAAATAGTGGAGTTGATTCCAATATCTACACAAAGAATTTAGGAAAAAATTCATAGTCCTAGCTTTATATGTAGATGATAATAATTTAATCACCAATGACCCTCTATGTTTATTATTAGCCACAAAGGCATCTAAGTTTATTATGATAAACATGAATGTATTAACATACATTTGAGGGATTCCCAATAACAAAAAATAACACATTAGTAAAAATTCACAAATGTCAAAAAACATACAAAGAATTTATATTTTTAAGCAATTTAACATGAAAAAGTGCAAATCTATTGCTACCCCTATTAATGTAAAACTTGGAACTTACAATCAAAGCCCACTAACCCTAAAAGAAAATAAGACATGAAAAATTTCCTTTTTTGAAAAGCAATTCCATGTTTAATGCATGTGATGGTTTGCAAAAGGTTAAATGTCGCAACCCTAACTTTGGGCTCGCGACCAAGGCAAAAGGGGTTGCAAGGGTGCGGGCCAAGGGGAAGCCCGGGAGTTACATCAGAGACTCCTGGGAGTGTAGGAGAGTGTGAGGGAGTGAGCCATCACACTCCCAAGGCAACTCCCACTTTGGGAGATGGACTCCCGGTGGACTCCCAAAACTTCAGAGACCAATTTGAGGGGTCAAAAATCAATGGCTTGTGGCGTTCTTTATATCATTGGAAAGCTCTTGGAACGTAGATGTCTAAAATGGGCTCGCATTACTCATTTGGACATCTAAAACACAAGTTATGGCCAAAAGAAGGGCTGGGAGTCAAACTGTCAGTTTGACTCCCGACCAGAAAAAGTCGGGAATCGACCCGATTTACTTGGCTGCAAACAATGTGCCACATACCGTTGGAAAGCTCTCGACGAGAGATACAACTTTGCTTCGGACCGCACTTCGATCTGAGGTCTGCTCGCAAAGTTATGGGGCTTCAAAGTCCCGGGAGTCCCAGCTGTCAGGTTTTCGGGAGTCCCGCACGGGAGTCCCATGGGAGTCCTGGGAGAGAAAAGCCATTTGGATGTGGGCCCCGTGGAGAGGTCCAGAGTATACTATAAGGGGGAAGGTGGTGGTTTCCCCCAAGTCCGGGCCGTGGTGAGTCTTGTGGGTCCATGTTGCCCGTGGCTCGTCCTAGCACCAAAGGTGCTCCAACTATGCACTAACCACTTTGTGTGGCTTGTGTGCAGGCTTGTGTGAGTGAATAAGCTTGTCAATTCTTCCTAGTCCCATCTCGGAGCTCTAACACGCCCCTCTACCCCTCAAAATGTTGTGAGCTAAGGAGCGCGTCCCGATTCCTCCCTCTTCCGTTGTCTTTCACTTTGACTCACATTTGAATCCTTCAAGGAGTTGGGAGTGCATCACTCATATCATTTGTTGTGGGACAAGTTTCAAAACACGTTTCCAACCCTCATTGTAATGATTAAACAAATGTCAAAAGAATATTTAATTGGGTACTTAAGAAGGACTGTTACATATAAGATTTCTTATGGTGGACCTGACAACAACTTGGAATTAAGTGGGGTTTTTATGTTGGTTGAATAGGAAAATTGGAATTTAAATATTTTTTTAAAGATATTGTTTCCTATTAGCAAGGGCAGTTGTTAACTAGAAAAGTAAAAAACAAAATATCATTGCACTTTCTAGTATTGAAGTTGAATACATTTCATTATTTAAATTAATAAAAAAAGGTGAAATGGTTCCAAAATTTGCTCAAAGATCTTGGTGAAGGTTAGACCAACCCAAAAATATTGAATTGTGATAATAAAAAAGAAATAACATCAATAAGTAACCCCAAATGTCACTCAAATACAAACATATTGATATGTGCATCATTTCATACAAAACACTATGAAGAATAAAATGGTGGAGGTAAAATTATGGTTGTTGATTTCTTCACAAAAAGTTTAAGAAACTTAAACATATATGTTGTAAAGTTATTATGCTTAGAAGAAGCGGGAGTTTTAAATTAATTAGTTTATGTTCATTATTAAATGGGAATGTTGGAATATTGTATTAAATAATATAATATAGGACCTAAGTACAAAAACATAATGTTTGGAATTTAAAGGTTGTGATTATTTGTCAACTAGCATGACTATAGGAAGAAACATAGACCTTGGTGAAAGGACTTAGTCCTGTAGTATAAAATAATTTTGCATTACACCCAAAATAATTAACTTTGAATATCTTCTCTCTCCAAGCTTTGTGTCTAGAGTTTTTTTTTCACTATCTTTCATAACTTAACATAGGGTAACATGTGAAGAACATGAACAATATGATTTGCAAGGGATGGAAGAAAACATAATTCTTAAAGAGTTTCAACATACAATTCCAACTTGAAGTTATGTTGGGATTGAATATTATTGCACCTTCATTTTCAATCCCTTTCAATTTAGAAATTAGATAAAAAGAGGAGGATCACAACATTGATCCAAAATATTCCATGTTAAAAATCATGGAACAATGTTTAAATGTTTGTGCTCCTACTATTGGTGAAGCACCATGAGGATTTGTAAGGTTGTGACTTAGTTAATTAAGTCTTTTGGGTGCAACCACATAAGGACAATGATAATAATATAAAGTTATTACAATTTAGGAAAATGTGCAAACTTAAAATATACCCATAAAATTTCTTGTTTGGCCCTTTGATAGAAATCAAAACATAGGTTGTAATTAATTATCATAACCTTGTTTCAATAGGTGCAAAGAATACATCAAATTTTTTTTAACTCATCTTGTAAATAACGACACATAAAAGCCATGATGCATCTTAAGGATTATAAATCTTGTCAAGTTTAATACCTCTTTAGGACAATGCATGGGTTTTAAACACCTTGTTTCATGATATTGTGAATGTGGAGAAAGTTTGAAATTCTTGTTGCAAATAATTGGTTATGACTTGATACAAACCTTGAAAACCTCAACATTAAGTTAATTCCCCAAAAGAGAAAAAAAAATCAACTATTAGGTATGTCAACATCAATTTTATCATCATAAACAAATCATTCAAATTTTCTATTTACTTATTTTTTGACTTCTATCATACCTCATTTAGAATAAGGATGCAAGGATGTTAAAGTAAACATAAAAAGTAGTTTTTACAAAATCTAGTTTAATTATGAAACAATTTTTGACATGAACATAAGAAAGTAGATTCAAAATCTCCTTAACTTTCATTATGAAAATATTAGGAGGTCCATTTAGTTTATGATAAATTGAATAAAAATTTTGAAAAAAAATATTGCAACAAAAGTAAGTATTACTTGTATTTTTGAAAATAACCAAGTTAATATGGTGTTCAAACCCATTTATACTCTAGAAGTTGGATATATTATCATGATTATAATGTGCAAAAGTTGAGGGTACATAAGTATATTTACAAGGTTCATTAACTTAAAAAAGAAAAAATGCAATATTTTTTCTATCTTGCATCTATTTACAATTTTAAGAATTTACATAATTACGTATTAAACTTGATATTTTTTAGTATCATTGTCCTAAAGTAAAAAAAAATCTCCTTTTCATCATTTAAATAATTAGAAAAACTAAATTAATATATCAATGTTTATTTTATGGCTATTTTTCATATATGCTACAAGTAGAATGCAAGGACTAAAATCTATCTATTTTATTTTACATGCAAGCTTAACATGTCTGACTTCATTTGCATCATAAGCACACAATGTAACATGTTCTCATTCAATCCACATTATTATAGATGTGTGTTTTGACATTAATTTTTATGATTGAAATTAAATAGATAAGGGACATGTTCGTTTTTAATTAGATAAGACTCATTGTTTATGCCAAAATTTTGATTATCTTTTTGACTAAAATGATTGAAACTACTAGTTGATGTGACAATATTAATCTAATTTTAAATCAATATTATATTATTGGATAAATATTTTAATAATAATGATAATATTATTATTATTTTAAAACTTCAGATAAACTACCATAAATCCAAAGTTGCATTAAACCTAAGACTCCATTATCAAATTAAAAATAAATAAATAAAGTTCAATGAACTTATGATAAGTTATCATGATGGCATCATGGACACAACATGTCCAACATCTCTGTTCAACCACAACTTAAAGCCTTTACCATCCAACCATCACTTAATGTGCTAATATAAATTAGTAAACAAATATATATGAACAAACTTCTTCTTTTCAATATCACAAATTATAACCTTCATAAGTAATTTCATAATGATTTTTTTTGCAAATTTAAAATAAAACTTTAATATTATTATTCAATTTAATTCATTTTTAATTTGATATTGACATTGAAATATATAATGTATTTTAGATTCTAAAACCACCAGTAAAGAAAGGCCACACTTGCTAGTCTTTCTATGTACTAACCCACACCATTTTCACATTCAATCACATAAAATGAAGCTAGAACAAAACTATTTTGAGGTATTAAGAGATGGTGATCAATCCTTCAATAAATAGAGATGCAAAAACTATGGATGGGTGAAGAGGATATGCTCTTTGAAAGCACACCATCTTTGATCTTTTCCAATTTTTGGATGAGTGGTTTTGTGTTTTTCTTTTTTAGCCATTGCCACCAAATCAAAGAATAAAACATACATCAAGTAGAATCAAAAGATCAAGATTTCAACACAAAGTTTCATGCAATGGTAGGACTATTTTTTTTGATGTTTGGGAACTTGCAAAAATGCTTGAAACTTTTCAAAGCTCCTCAACACAGATTGAATGGATAGGTGAGTGGGGATAATAAGTATTGATGTAATCCTTTTTGGATTTTGTTTCAAAATTAGATGTATTTTTCTCTTATATCATCATCCTACTTTCCATAACATTAACCATTAAATATGAATATTACTAACCCTTGCAATACACAAAGAATGTCCTAGATTATAGGGTAGGCAACTAGAATGCAACCAATTCTTGAACTTATCAAACATATTGGGGGGTTTTGAAAAGTTGCGCCAACTTTTTAGATTACATCAATATGTCCAAATGACAAAGATCATTCCCATGGTAAACTTATTATGATTTCCTCCATAGGGATGATTAGACAAAGGAGTGTGCAAAAGTTGAAAATTAAAGGTATTTATAGGGATTAAATTAACTTTTTAAGAAGCCTTCCAAGATCTAAAAAATCAAGGAAACCACTTTTGAAACAATTTTTTTATTGCTTTCATCTTGTAATTGTTGCAATTGTGCAACATGTTGGTCTAGCACTCCATCCAACCATTCAAATCTTATCAATCACAAGTTTAAATTTAAGACTTAAATTGCAGCATACTATACATGCAAACTAAAACTGTCGCGCTCCCAAGTTCCTTGTAGACCCACTTGAGGGTCCAAGTATGCGGCAATGCGGAAGCGGTTGGAACTTGGGGCATGATCCCGACTTCCAGCACTAGAGGGGGGGTAAAAGGGGCGTGCTAGAAGTCCCGGGAAAGACTAGGAAGAGTGGACAAGCTTTACTCACTCACACGGGCCTGCATGAAACCACACAAAGTGGT
>Ga0116228_10003613_pt1 | contig 13622 bp, 15 predicted proteins | sample S1TSphfallax_2_FD_89694 | JGI IMG/M metagenome (GOLD analysis project Ga0116228, IMG submission 89694) | Host-associated microbial communities from peat moss isolated from Minnesota, USA - S1T2_Fc - Sphagnum fallax MG | ecosystem: Host-associated > Plants > Peat moss > Unclassified | place... | reverse complement strand
GGCTTGAGATTCACGAAGAATCCTCCTGGAACACTTGAATTGCAGAAAGGTGCGATTAGCACTCGTGGCAGGTTACTGCCAGCACCGAGAATGTTAGCAGACTGACCGGGAGAGTGCAAGGGGGGCGCGAGACGGTTTTCGATCACCCGTGGTGGGCGAAACTAGCGACGTAGAAGAGGTCGCAGGCGGTTGTCGGAATGGCAGCGCTCGCGACGAGGGAGACGAGAAAGAACCCAAGTGCGGGTTGCCCTCGGCGCACCAGCCGAACCCCGAGAAAACCCAGCGTCCCCAGGAAAACTGCCTCGAGTCCGATCACGAGGACGGTCCACAGCCAGTTCGGAGGAACCGCACTCACGAAGAAAAACGCAAAGTATCCGAGTATCACATTGACGATCAGCCCGGCCGGTACCCCAATGCAGGTTGCGACGACAGTCTCGGGCCCAGATGACCCGATCAGACGCCCGCAGTTCGGGCAGCCCTTACCGCCCGATTCAATCGTCGAGCCGCACTTCGGACAGGTCGCTCTCGGCGGATCGTCACTCACGATGCAACCAGCTCAACGGCCAGCGCTCTGAAGGATCCCGGCGTCGCAGGCTGCCGTCGGGAACGTCGCGCCGATCGCCAAGGTAAGGAGGAACGTCCCCTCGATGGGCCATCCGATTCTCGCGAGGCGAAGCCCGAAGAAGTAACAGCTCCCCAGCGGAAGCACGATGCAGATCGTAAACAGCGCGGCGACCGACCACGTTACCTTGAGCGCGGGCCCAAACTCGGCCGTCACGGGCCCCGGCGAGTAGTGACTGAGAATCGTGAGGAGCGCGATCGAGTAAAGGGAGCCGCCGACGAGCCCAGCGAGTCCGCCGCCGACGCCAGCCACGAATTGACCGAAGTACGGACCCATGGCGGATTGTTTTTCGTGGACCGCGTTCGTTAAGCGTCCGCACGAGGCGCACGCCGCGCCGCGCGGGTCGAGCGGTTTGCCGCATCCGGGACACGCGGGCTCCGTACTCTCAGCCACGGCGATCGACGGCGTCGCGCAGCAGTCGCGTGCCTTCGAGCGCCGCGACCACGCCGAAGAACGCGACGACCCAGGGCGGCTTCACGAAGCAGCGCCACTCCGTCACACCGTCGCGCTTCGCTGCGACGTACAGGACCGTCGCGGCGAGCGACGTGCCGAGGAGCGTGTAGCGCTGCAACACGAGCGCGAGAAATGCGGCCTTGCAGAACGTGAACGCGTAGCCTTCGAGTTCGTAGCCGCGCGCGAGGCGGCGTTCCGCTTCACCGTCCACTATGCGGGCTCGGCTCCGAGGGCGGCGCGCGGCACCATCGCTTTCAGGCCGCGCGCGCGGACCTTCGGAAAGAGACGCGCCGCGCAGAACGGCATGCGCACGGGATCGTCGCCGGCACCCGCTACGTGCACGCAGCACTGTTCGAGGCGTTCGGTGATCAGCGTGTTCGCGTCCATGAAGTGTTTGACGGTCACGCGCTTCACGCGTTCGCCGACGAACGTCGCGGTCGAGCCCGGCTTGAACGCGAGCGCGAGTAACGTTCCGAAGCCGCCGAGATCGCACGCACTGCAGATCTTCTGTAGGTTGGCGAGGAGCTCGGGACGCGAGAGCGTCATCGATTCGGACATCACGTTCGTCAGCGCGCCGCGGATCTCGGCGAGTCCGTCCGAAAAAGCGATCGAGTTTCCGAAGACGCTCAAGTTCTTTTGCAACGACGTCTCGCCGACGATCGAGGCGAGCGACGCGAAGCCGCCGTCCTTACCGCGTAAGAAATAGCCGATCGCGCAGCAGTCGGGATGGCTACACGGGAGCGCGATCAGATCGTGCGCGCGTGCGCCGTAGCCGCTCTGCTTTTCGATACGGGAGAGCACGCCGGTGGTCGTGACACGCTGCATCGGATCGACCGTTGGCGCGCGACCTGAGGCGAAGATCGGCTGGAACATCGCGCCGCCCACGAACGGCGTTGCGAAGCACGTGTCGAGCACCGAACCGATCTCGTGCGCGTTCGCGAGCGTCACCGTCATCACGAGCGTCGTGAACACGCGCGCCGATGAGAGCCGCTCGATCGCGCGCGTTTTCACGTCGCGTAGGTCGGCACCGCGCAGTGCGAGGCTCGTCTCCGCGCTCGGCCCGTCGTATTGGAGATAGACTTCCACGCGATCGCGATAGCGGCGGAGCACGTCGAGAAACGCGTCTTCGTTTGCGACGCGCACGCCGTTCGTATTGAGCAGAACGCGCGTGATCGGTAACGCGGCGAGCGCTTCGAGGAGCGGAACGATCTGCGGATGGATCGTCGGCTCGCCGCCGGAGAGCATCACCACGTCGAGGCGTCCGCCCTCGCGTGCCAGCGCGACGTTCACCGCATGCAGCGCATCTTCGAGCGGAAGATAGTGCGACGCCGCGGGACTCGACGAGGTGAAGCACGCGGGGCACGTAAGGTTGCACTGCGTCGTGAGATCGAGCAGCAAGATACACGAGTGCTGCAAATGCGCGGGGCCGAGACCGTGTTCGTATCCGGTCGGCACGGGATACAGCGCCCGGGTATCCGGTTCGATCGCACGCGTCGGGACGCGCCACTGCTGCAGGTAGCGCCAGAGATCGGCGTCTTCCTCATAGAGCGACCAGACCTCGCCGTGCGCGCGTCGGCAGAAACGGCGCAGGTACACGACGCCGCCCTTATCGACGAGATGGCCGTCGCAGATGTCGTCCGGAAACGCGGGATCGAACGCGGGATCCTCCGCAAAGCAGCGCGGGCACACGGCACGCACGCTCTTGAGAATCGTATAGTCGTAAAGTGGAAGTCCGGCCGCGGGCGCTCCGCTCACACGCTCGGTGCCACGAGCGACGGCACGAACGATCGCGAGGGCGCGCGCCGGCTGAGGAGCACGAAGCGCGTCACGAAGAACGCGAGGCCGGCCGCGGCGGCGAGTTGCGCCGTGGTCAACCCGAACGCAAGCGTGGGAACCTCACGCACGAAGTCGAGTGCGAAGCGAAAGCCGCACATGATCATTCCTTGCACGTAGAAGATTCCGTTCTCGGGCAGCGTGCGGCGACGCTCGAGCGCCACGAGAAGCGCGAGCGTGAAGATCGCGCCGGCGGACGCATACAGTTGCGTCGGATGCCGGAGCGCGCCGTGCTCGAACACGGCCCACGGAAGCGACGTTACTTTGCCATAGCAGCACTCGGCAAAATAGCAGCCGATGCGGCCGATCGCTTCGCCCGTCGCGATCGCGAACGCGAACAGATCGCCCGTCGGTCGCCGAATCCCAAGGCGGCGCTTCGCGTAGACGACCGCGAGGTACCCGCAGGCGACGCCACCCAAGAGCGACTTGCCCGGGACGCCGCCGAAGAGCAACTGCGTGATCTGCGCGCCGAGCACACCGCCGAGCAAGCCCGCCGCCGCAAGGAACGCGATTCCGTCGGTCGCGATCCCGCGCCGCCGCGCCATCAGCGCGAATGCAACGATTCCCGATGCATAGGCCAGCACGTAGAATGCGATCGAGATCGCGGTCCGTTCGGCTACCGGGATAGCATCCATGGGCGTGCCCTTCGCCGAGGGACATGCCCAACCTCGAACGAGCGAGCCCACGCATCTTACAATGTGGTCCTACACTAGGTAGGATTCCCGGACGCCACGAACGGACGTCACCTTGAGTACCCGTCCGATGCGATCTTCGGTACTTCCGGTCGCCGGCGACGCGGGACGCGTCGACGATGCTCGGTTGCGCCTGCTATTCGATGCCAACGTCATCGGGATCATCATCGGGAATAACGCGGGCTCGATCCTCGACGCGAACGACGCGTTTCTCTCGCTCGTCGGATACACGCGCGAGGACCTTGAGCGCGGACTCATCGATTGGCGCTCGATGACGCCGCCCGAATGGCTCCCGCTCGACGAGATCGCGATCGCGGACATGGCGGCGCACGGCTGGTTCGCCCCGTACGAGAAAGAGTACATACGGGCCGACGGCGTTCGCGTACCGGTGACGGTCGGCGGAGCGCGTATCACCGACACGGCCGACGAGCAGATCTGCTACATTCTCGACCTCTCGGCAACGCGCCGCGCGGAGGACGCGCTACGCCAGAGCGAATCGCGTTTCAAAGTGTTGTCGGATGCCAACGTCGTCGGCATTCTCGGCGCGCGGCTCGCCGACGGGACGCTCGTCGAGGTGAACGACGAGTTCTTGCGCACGCTCGGTTACACGCGCGCGGATCTCGACGGCGGGCTCGTTCGGTGGGCCGAGATCACGCCGCCGGAATGGGAAGAGCAGAGCCGGCTCGCCATGCAAGAGTTGATGGAGCGCGGCAGCTTCGCACCGTTCGAAAAAGAATATCTTCGTAAGGATGGTACGCGCGTGCCGGTGCTCGTCGGCGCCGCGCTGCTCGAAGGTCCGGCCAAAGAAATCGTCTGCGTCGTTCTCGATTTGAGCGAACAGAAAGAAGCGGCGCGAGCGCTCGCGGCCGGCGAAGCACAGTATCGGCTCTTGGCCGAGGCGCTGCCGGAAATCATCATGCTCACCGACGAGAACCGCCGGCCCACGTACGTCAACAAGAAATATACGGACTACACGGGGCTCGCACTCGAAGAGCTTCCGGGGAAATGGCTCGACGTCGTTCATCCGGACGATCTCGCCGCCGTCGCGAAAGCACGCGCGACCGGAGAATCGTACGAAGTGGAATATCGCTTGCGACGACACGACGGCGTGTACCGTTGGCATTTCGCACGCGTCCTTCACGTCAAGGGCGACGACGGCACGAACGAACGTTGGCTCGGCGCCGCGATGGATATCGACGATCGCAAGCGCGCGGAAGAGGCGCTTCGCTTCATCGAGAAAGCCGGCACGCTCCTCTCCCGTTCGCTCGATCTCGAAACGACGTTCGAGACGCTCATGGATCTCGTCGTTCCCGAATTCGGCGATTGGTCCGCGATCAATCTTCGCGACGACGACGGCGCCGTGAAGACGTACGCGGTTCGCCACGCGGATCCGGAGAAGAACGCGTTGGCGCGACGTTTGCACGGCGTCAACTACTATAACGATTCGCCGACGTGGGGCACGGCCGCCGCGTATCTTAGCGGCGAGCCGCAACTCCACGCGCACGTGACGCTCGACGATATGCGAAACGCGGTGAGCGAACGCTATTTGCCGATACTCGAAGAGCTCGGGTATGGCTCGGTAATCGCGCTTCCGATCTTCGTCGATAACGAAGTGATCGGAAGTTTCGGTATCGTGTCGGTCGACGGTCGACGGCGCTATACCGAAGCGGATCTTCCGCCGCTCGAAGAGGTCGCGCGCCGCGCCGGCTTCGCGGTGAAGAACGCACGCCAGTACGAGCGCGAACACCGCGTGGCGAGCCTGCTCCAGGAAGCGGCACTCCCGCACACGCTTCCCGTCGTGCCGAAATTTCATTTCGACGGATACTATCGAGCGGGACGCAAGGAGGCGTCGATCGGCGGCGATTGGTACGACGTGCTCGTCGTCGCAGACGGTCGCATCGTTATCTCCGTCGGCGACGTGGCGGGGAGCGGATTGAACGCGGCGATCCTGATGAGCAACATCCGTCAGGTGATCCGCGGAGCCGCGACCGTTTCGGCGGATCCGATGTTGGTACTCGACGTCGCCGATCGTACGCTGCGAAGCGAACACGACGATCGCATGGCGACGGCGTTCGTGGGCGTCCTCGATCCGACGAACCGGACGATGGTGTACGCGTCGGCCGGCCATCTGCCGGCGCTCGTGCGCGCAGCCGACGGCACGATTTCTGAATTGAATGCGCCGGGTCTGCCGCTCGGGTATCGCGGGATGGCGGTCAGCGAAAGCCGCACGACGATCTTGCCCGCGGGTTCGCGACTCTTACTCTACACGGACGGGCTCGTCGAGTGGTCGCGCGACATCTACGAAGGTGAGGCACTCCTACGCTCGCGCCTCGCGGAAGCCGACGACTTCGAGCACGAGCTTCCGGCGAAATCGCTCGTCGACAGCGTTCTCCCACCGGGCGGAGCCCGGGACGACGTCGCCGCACTCGTCGTTACGGTTGCCCGCTCTACGAGCTAGAAGCCGATCGCTTTTCGGAACGGGTTGAAGATCGTCCGGTTGACGAGGCGGAGTGGATAATCAAGATCGATCACGCCCGAATCCCGAAAGACCGCGTATGCGATCAAAAAGACGGCGAGGATGATTGAGAACATCCGGACGTTCGGATTCCAATCGCGCTGAAAGTACGGGACCAAACACAATCCCACGGCGACGATCAGCAAGACGAAGAGCAACGGCTCCTGAAGCGTGCTATCCCAGTACGGACCGCTCGGAATGCGGCTCATCGCCTGCAGCATGAAGAAGAGAAACGCCGCGGTGAAATACGCGAGGACGGCCACGACGATCGCTTGTAGTAGTCGTAGAATAGCGGGAGTTTGAGGCTCGCCGACTACCGGTGGGATGCGACGGGTCACGTCTTAATGATTCGCGGGCCGTCCTGGCGATTCCGTCGAACGAGCGATAATGCTATCTAGCACACGTCTGGCGCCGGCTACGGTCGTGCCCGGTCTTATCGCGGGCCTCGTTGGGGCGGCGACGATCGACGTTTATCTCCTCGGCGTCTTTGTCGCGGCAGCCCACCTCTTCACGCTCGGCAGATTCTTCTCGTTCATCGCGACCGGCGCGATCGGAAAGAGCGCCTACGGCGAACCGGAGAGCGCGTGGCTCGGCCTCGCGATCCACGTCGCGGTCTCGCTCGCGTGGGGTGTGGGCTATGCGTACGCGGCTTCTCGCGCGCCACAATTGAACGCGCGCCCGATCACCTCGGGAATCGTCTTCGGTATCGTCGTGATGATCGCGATGCAGCTCGTCGAAGTCGCGGCGAACATCTATACGCTTCCGAATACGTTCGTGCTCCTCAACGAATTCGTCGCGCACACGCTCTTCTTCGGCATCCCGGTTGCGTGGATCGTGGCCGCGCGTTCGCACGCCGCATCGTGATGCGCTGCGAACTCGCGATCGATCTCGCGGCCATTCGCACGAACGTCGCGCGCCTCGCGGCACTCGCGGCACCCGCGCGCTACGCCGCGGTGGTGAAAGCGAATGCCTACGGTCACGGGCTCGCACCCGTTGCCGTGGCGCTCGCGGATTCCGTCGCGGCATTCTGCGTCTATCGCGCGGACGAGGCCGTCGCACTTCGCGATGCGGGCATTACGACGCCGATCCTCGTGCTCGGTCCGCTTGCGAGCGGTGAGTTGGAAGCCGCCGTCGACGCCGACGCAGCGATCGCACTGTGGAGTGAGGGCTCGTTTCTACGCGATGTCGAGCGACACGCGACGCGCACGGGGCATGCGGTCCGCGTACACGCGAAGATCGATACGGGCGTGACGCGACTCGGACTCGATGCATCCGCGGCCCCGGCGGCACTCGCGTCGTATCTCACGAATCCCGCGCTCGATCTCGCCGGCGTGTTCACGCATCTCGCCGCTGCCGAAGAACTCGAGTCCGCGTACACGCTCGCGCAATTGGAGCGCTTCACGCGCGCGATCGAGCCGCTCGCTCCCGCTCTCGTGGCGCGTGGCGTCGTGCGTCACGCCGCGGCCTCCGCCGCCGCGATGCTCTTTCCGAAATTGCGTCTCGACATGATTCGCGCGGGCATCGCGACGTACGGGATCTGGCCTTCGAGCGAGACGCGGCACGCCGTGGCGCATACGCTCGAGCTCGAGCCGGCCCTCAGTTGGTCGACCGATCTCGTGGTCGTGCGCGACGTCGAAGCGGGCCGCTCCGTCGGATACGGCTGCACGTATCGCACCTCGCGGCCTTCGCGTATCGGCGTGTTGCCGATCGGCTATGCCGAAGGTCTCCCGCGCGCGCTCTCCGGCAACGGAACCGCGCTCGTCGGCGGGCGACGCGTTCCGTTCGTCGGGCGCATCTGCATGAACATGAGCTTCCTCGACGTGACGGACGTCCCGAACGTTCGAACGGGCGCGCGAGTGACGCTCGTCGGGCGTGACGGCGACGAACGCATCGGCGCGAACGACCTCGGGGATGCGGCGGGAACGATCGGCTACGAAATTCTCGCGCGCTTACCGGCCGAGATGCCGCGGGTCTATCGCGACGAAACGCGCGCTTCGCGCACGGCCTCGATCGCCGCGGCGAGATCGAGAGTTCCTTCGTAGAGCGCGCGTCCCACGATCGCGGAGTCGACCGTCTCCGGCGTTCCGACCGCGAGCGCGTGAAGGTCGGCGAGCGTGCGCGCGCCGCCGCTCGCCGTCACGCGAACCGGTGCGAGCGACGCAACGTGCGCGAGCGCTTCAACGTCGTATCCCGTTCCGGCACCGTCGCGCGCGATCTCCGTGTAGACGATGCGGCCGATGCCCCACGCCGCGAGCTCTTTGACGAACGAATCGCGATCGAGCGGCGCGGGCCGTTGCCACCCACCGACGGAAACTTCGGTTCCACGCGCGTCGACGCCGGCGATGATGCGATCGCCGAACACGTCGACGATCGCGCGAGCGACGTGCGGCGACTCGGCGAGTACCGTTCCGAGAACGACGTACGCGGCGCCCGCATCGAAGCGCTCGCGCGTTTCCGCGAGCGTCCGAACGCCGCCGCCCGTTTGCACGGGAACGGAGACCGCCGCGCAGATCGAGCGAAGCGCGGCGAGGTTTTCACCCGTGCCGAACGCGCCGTCCAAATCGACCACGTGGAGCCGGCGCGCGCCGGCCGCAACGAACGCGCGAGCGCGCGCGACCGGATCGTCGTCGTAGCTCGTTTCTTGCGTCGGATCGCCGTGCAGCAGCCGCACGCAGCGGCCGCCGCGCAAATCGATGGCGGGGACGATCGTCACGCGCGCAGCGTCTCCCCAAGCGACGCACCGGAAAGCGCGATAAAGTTATCGAGCAGCGCGGCACCCGTCGCCTGACTCTTCTCGGGATGGAACTGCGTCGCCATCACGTTGTCGCGTGCGACGATCGCCGCGAAGTCGCCGCCGTGGTTCGCCGTCGCGAGCGTTGCCGCGTCGACGTCCGCGCGATAGCTGTGGAGAAAATACGCGTACGAACCGCTCGGGATGCCGCGGACGAACGGATGGTCCGCGACGAACGTGAGTTCGTTCCAGCCCATGTGCGGAACGCGCGGGGCGTCCGTAAATCGCGAGATGCGACCAGCGAAAACTCCAAGGCCGGCGTGTCGGCCGTGTTCCTCGCTCCCCTCGTACAGGATCTGCATGCCGACGCAAATACCCAAAAACGGGCGGCCTTCCGCGATCGTCGCACGCACCGCTTCGTCCAAACCCCGGTGGCGGAGCGCTTCCATCGTGGCTTCGAACGCGCCGTCGCCGGGCAGGATGGCCGCCCGTGCCGAGGCGACCACACCCGGATCGTCGGTCACGATGAATTCGGCGTTACGTCGCTCGAGCGCGGAGACGAGCGATCCCAAATTGCCGCCGCCGAAATCAACGACGGCGATCACGCCCCGACGATACTCGTCTCCCCGGGCATCGCCGGGCCGACAGGCAACTTCGCGACCGCACCGTTTCCGCTGCGATGACCGATCTCGACGTACGATCGCTCCGCGGGACCAACGTAGAGTTGGCGCGGCCGCGTGATGCGTTGCTCGGGATCCTCGATCATCTCTTTCCAGTGCGAGAGCCAACCGACGGTGCGCGAGAGCGCGAAAATCGCGGTGAACATGTTGATCGGAATGCCGATCGCCTTCATGATCAAGCCCGAATAGAAATCGACGTTCGGATAGAGCTTGCGCTGGACGAAGTAATCGTCCTCGAGCGCGAGCCGCTCGAGTTCTTTCGCGAGTTCGAAGAGCGGGTCGTTGCCGAGGTCGAGCTCCTCGAGCAGCTCTTCGTAGATGCGGCGCATCACCTTCGCGCGCGGGTCGTAACTCTTGTAGACGCGATGCCCGAAGCCCATCAAACGGAACGGATCGTTTTTGTCTTTGGCGCGCCGGATCGCGTCGGGCAAGTTCGCCTTCGACCCGAGGCTCTGCAACATGTTGACGACCGCTTCGTTCGCGCCGCCGTGGATCGGCCCCCAGAGCGACGAGATGCCTGCGGCAACGCACGCGAACGGATTCGCACGGCTCGAGCCCACGGTCCGCACGGTCGAGGTGGACGCGTTTTGCTCGTGATCGGCCTGCACGATCAGGAGCGCGTTCATCGCTTTCGCGATGATCGGATTGACGTTGTACGGCTCCGCCGGAACCGAGAACATCATGTGCAAGAAGTTTTGACAGTAGTCGAGATCGTTGCGCGGATAGACGAACGGCTGCCCGATCGTGTACTTGAACGCCATCGCCGTGATCGTCGGCATCTTCGCGATCAGGCGCTCGATCGAGACGAGTCGCTGACGCGGATCGAAGACGTCGATCGAATCGGGATAGAACGCGGAGAGCGCGCCGACGACGCCGAGCATGACGGCCATGGGGTGCGCGTCGCGCCGAAAGCCGCGATAGAAGCTCGAGAGTTGCTCGTGCAACATCGTGTGGTACGTAACGTCGCGCGTGAAGCTCTGCAACTGCGCCGGCGTCGGCAACTCGCCGAAGAGCAAGAGGTAAGCGACTTCCACGAACGAGCTGTGATCGACGAGTTGGTCGATCGAATAGCCGCGGTAGAGCAAAATGCCGTTGTCGCCGTCGACGAACGTAATCGCCGAACTGCAACTCGCCGTACTCGAAAAACCGGGATCGTACGTGGTAATGCCCGCAACGTCGAGCAGCGCGCGTACGTCGACGGCTTGCGCGCCGACGGTCGCATCGAGGATCGGAAGTTTCGCGACGGTGTGCCCGTCGGTGTCGTGCAGCGTGTAGTCGGCCATATCGCTACGCCAGAAGACCTTTCGTTGAGGGTACGGAGGCATCGCCCGTGGGCAGCTTCGCCTGCGCGAACGCGCGCGCGAACGCTTTGAACGAGGCCTCGCAAAGATGGTGAGAGTTCGTCCCGGCGAGCTGGACGAGGTGGAGATTGAAGCGTCCGTTTTCGCTTACGCTATGAAAGAAGTGGCCGATCAATTCGGTCTTGAGATCGCCGAGGTTCTCGGTGCCGAACGTGACGCTGTAGTTGCACCAGAAGCGTCCGGAGAGATCCACGCTGCCGAGCACGAGCGCGTCGTCGAGCGGAACCGCCATCGAACCGAAGCGTGCGATGCCACGTTTTTCGCCGAGCGCCTCGCGAATCGCGGTGCCGAGCGCGATGCCGACGTCCTCGATCAGATGGTGGTTATCCATCCCGTCGCCCGTCGCGACGAGCGTCAGACCGCATCCCGAGTGCTTCGCAAACGCGTCGAGCATGTGATCGAGAAAACGCACGTCGGTCGATACATCGATCGGGCCGCCGTCGAGGTCGAGGCGCAGTTCGATCTTCGTCTCTTTGGTTTGCCGTGAGACGACGGCGCGGCGCGCTTCCATACTTTACCGACGGCGCTCAGGCATGCGAGGTACCTCGGCGCTCGAGCGGGACCCACGGCGTCGGCGCCGGGCCCGTGTACGCGGCTTGCGGGCGAATGAGGCGATTGTTCGCGAGCTGTTCCAAGATGTGCGCCGTCCAGCCGGCCATCCGTCCGCATGCGAAGAGACACGTGAACTCGTCGGCCGGTATCCCGAGACCGTAGAGCGTCGGCGCGGTGTAGAACTCGACGTTCGCGTAGATGCGACGCCCGGGTTTTTCCTCGCGGAGCACGCGGTCGGCCGCATCCTCGAGCGCGCGCGCGATCTCGTACCAGCGCGGGTCCGACGTGCGCCCGATCTCCTTGGCCATCGTTTCGAGATGCTCGGCACGCGGGTCGCGCACTTTGTATTCGCGATGCCCCATGCCCATGATGCGCTCGCCGCTCGCGAGTAACGCGCGGACGTACGCCTCCGCCCGTTCCGGCCGCTCGATCTCGAGCAGCATCTTCATCACCTTGCCCGGGGCGCCGCCATGCAGATCGCCTTCGAGCGTGGCGACCGCAGACGTCGCCGCCGCATAGATGTCGGCACGCGTCGATGCGGTCACGCGCGCGGCGAACGTCGACGCGTTATACGAATGATCCGCAAGCAAGACGAAATAGGTGTCGAGCGCCTTCTCCGCCTCGGGGATCGGGGCGCGGCCGGTGCGCATGTAGAGGAAATTCGCGGCGGTCGAAAGGTTCGGAAGCGGCGCGATCGGTGCGAGTCCGCGGCGAATGCGATCCCACGCGGCCACGATCGTCGGCGTCTTCGCGATCAGGTGAATGGCCGAGCGCGGATTCGAGGCGTGCGCGCCGTCCTCGAGGTGCGGCGTGAACAGCGCGAGCGACGAGATCGCGGTCCGCAGCACGTCCATCGGCCACGCCTCTTTCGGCGTCCCGAGCATGAAGTCGATCACCGGCTGCGGCAACGCGCGGTTCGCGGCCAGCCGCACCGAGAGGTCGGCGAGCTGGTGCTTGTTCGGCAGCTGTCCGAAGAGCAGCAGGTAGCATACTTCTTCGAACGTCGCATGCGTCGCGAGATCGCCGATGTCGAACCCACGGTAGGTCAGCCGACCTTCGAGCCCCTCAACGTTGCTCAGATCGGTGGCGCCTACAACGACGCCTTCGAGGCCGGGATCGACGATCGTACCAGACGTAGCCATGCGTCCAGCCCCGTTTCGCAAGATAGAGGCAACTTCCATGTAAGATCCGGGGCGGCGAAGGCCGATCCCGGCAGGGCTAGGCGTCGACGAGCGTGCGGCCGCGGTCCAGTGCCGCCTTTAATAGGCGGTCGATCAGGGTGTCGTAGGGGATTCCAGCGGCGGCGCACACTTCCGGGAAGAGGCTCGTGGGCGTAAGGCCCGGGAGAGCGTTGATCTCGAGGATGTAGGGGCGGCCGGAGGCGGTGACGATCACGTCGGTGCGGGAGTAGTCGCGGAGGCCGACGAGGCGGTGCGTCGAGAGCGCGAGCATTTGGATGCGGTGTGCGAGGTCGTGGTCGATGCGCGCCGGGACGTCGTGGCGGCTTCCACCGGCGGTGTACTTCGCATCGTAATCGTAGAAATCGCGGCCCTCGGGGACGATCTCGATCACGGGCATCGCCTGTTCGAAGAAGACGCCGCACGAGAACTCGCGACCCTCCACGAACTCCTCGGCGAGGATCGTCGCGCGGCTCTCCGAGATGCCGATCATCGTGCGCGACCATTCTTCGTGCGTGCGGACCATCGAGACGCCGGTGCTCGAGCCTTCGTTGCGCGGCTTCACCACGAGCGGCAAGTTGAGCGAGCCGGGCAGCAGCGGTAAGGTGCCGCCCTCGAAATCGAACGTGTCCCAAGCGGGCGTCGGCAAACCTTCGGCGGAGAGCAGCTTCTTCGTGAGGTGCTTGTCGATCGCGAGGGCGCACGAGCGCAGATCGCTTCCGGTGTAGGGCACGCGCATCCAATCGAGGATGCCTTGGATCGTGCCGTCCTCGCCGCCGGGCCCGTGCAGCGCGTTGAAGACGGCGTCCGGAGCGTACGCACCGAGCGCTTCGACGAAGCGGTCGTCGAAATCGAGCGAGCGCGCTTCGTATCCGAGTCGTTCGAGGGCCGCGAGAACGCCTTGGCCGCTCGAGATCGAGACCTCGCGTTCGGTGCTCGGGCCGCCCATCACGACGGCGACGCGCGCGCGACCCATCAGGTAAATGCTCCGACGAAATGCACTTC
>Ga0116228_10003612_pt1 | contig 13623 bp, 6 predicted proteins | sample S1TSphfallax_2_FD_89694 | JGI IMG/M metagenome (GOLD analysis project Ga0116228, IMG submission 89694) | Host-associated microbial communities from peat moss isolated from Minnesota, USA - S1T2_Fc - Sphagnum fallax MG | ecosystem: Host-associated > Plants > Peat moss > Unclassified | place: USA... | reverse complement strand
CTCCCTATTGGAACCTAATGTAGAATCTTTCGATTTTTTATTTAAAATATTTTGACAGTTGGTTAGCAGAAATCTCAAAAAATATTATTTAAAAAACATTGTACAAATTCGCCATATGGCAAAAATAAACACCAAGTGAATGGATCTAAAGGCTGAGGTGCATTTCATTGCTTTAGTACCTTGATTTCCAAGGAAAAGATTCAAAATATTGTAAACATTTATTGTTAAAAACTCATCACCTGAAATGCTCAATAGGCATTTTTAATAGCCACTGAATGTTCAATTGAATGATCGAGTGATGCAATTGCACTAATGGTTGTTATATGTATATATTCCGTATATTAAGAAAGGTGTTTGTTTTGTTTGTGAGCATGCCGGCCTCACTGCACTCTTGGTGCTGTTGGAAAGCCCCGGACCAAATGGTGTGCAGAGTTGCAATTTCAGACCAACAAAGCAAAAATTGTTGAATTTATAATTATTTATTTATTTAATTATTCAAAGTAACTAAAACGGTTTTTTCAACAAACCAGTGCCTCTTCATCATATTGACTCCATGTTTGCCATTCCCCATCCCAAACCTTAATCCCTAGGACCAATGTCACCAGTTCACACTTGGGCTAATAAAACCTTTTCACCATTATTTTCTTCTGGAAAGTTGTCATGGCTCCTAGGGCCATGAAAAGGTTTTCTAGCATCTTTATGTCAAATTGCAACAAAATATTTAAAAAATTTCAAACGTGACAAGATAGAGATAGTCACTAGTGAGCCACACAAATGAAAATGTTGATGTTTCAATGGTTTTACAAATGTAAAATGCAACTCGTCAAATTCATAAGGATTCAGCCTGATTTTACATAATAGGTAATGCAAGTTACTTTAAGTAAGATAAAAGAACACATAGATAGGGAGAAGGGAAGGATGAAGGTGTGATAGCTTCAATATTGTTATCTATGATTCATGACAATCTCAAAGTAGAAGTTGAGCTCTAAGGTGGGTACAATGCACATGAAACTTGATGTTTGATTGGGTTTTCATGCTTTTCAAGGTTATTGTTTTCTATGCACAATATCAAAAGGCACTGTAAGCTTTTGCTGAACCTTCCCCTTGGTTCAAAGTCTCAAAATTTGCACATGATTATTAGCAGCGTTTTTCTGTGTGGCGAATTTTCGCTACTTGGAAACAAAAAAAAAAGGCCTGGCGAATCCAATACAGGGAAATTTGGGAATTAAAAAAAAATTCGCCATATTTTGACCCAAAAAAAAGACAGAAGTAGGCAGATTGAGATAGTGTGTTCCTATAAGTCGCCAGAACTAGGCAAGATTCACCAGGACAGTTGCCATTTACTGCGAATTAATGCTGAGGATCCTAGCTAATGCACCTACGTAAGGAATTTGACAAAAAAACCCTAATTGTTATCGATTATTTTAGTTAGTTTTATTCATAAATATTTAATTTTGTTATAACAAGTAACACCTAGCATGGTGTATAAGTAGAAGGAAAAAGTTATATAATCTTACATTACTCCAACGTCACATGTGGTTTATTTTACAACTTGTTTTACATTAAGATATAACATTTGTAGATATGTGATAGAACTAATCAGCATGAAATATCTCACAAAAATTTGCAATGGTTTCACATCATTACATGGAAAAGTCTTGACATTTTCAAAAGATTAACCCAAAAGGAAAATGAACTTTTAAAAAATTGTTATACACTTGTAATGATTAATTATTCATTTCCAAAATTGATTTTTTTATGGTTAACTAAATTTACATGATAATTCATCATTTATGTTTGTAAATACAACATGATGTATCAAAGGATCAAACCAAGGGTAAATCTTCTTATTATTTTGGCATATGTGAATATGAAATCATGTCCAAATGAATATATGTTTTCTTAAGTTATTGTGTTATATGTATATATTCTTGTGCAACCATGTTACAATGTTTGCAACAAAATTCAATATTCAAGTAATACATAGAATACTTAAAGATATTATGTTTTCCCATATATGTTCCAGAAGATTCCAATTAGGGGTTTTGAAAATTCACAATTTTTTTCCATTTAAAACATTTTTCACATTAGTTTTTTATCATTTCCATTCTCCTTTGGTACATATTTATTATTTCTACACATAATATGTGTGTTTAATTGTGGGTAATTTAGAAAATATAATTACTATTTTGTCACATTGCTATTTTTTTAGTGTTAAATTAACTTTAATAAAGCTGAATTTTAATGATAAGAAGACAACCATTGATGGAAAGGAAGGCCACAAAGTCTTCTACATGTCACTATTGAGATCTTTTTATTGCATTCTCTAAGATTAAGCAACAAATAATTATACATTGAGGAAAAAGCAACCAGAATCATGTTGTTTAACCTACATTTGAAAGGACAATTACCAAAATTATAAAGATCATTACTGAGAAAATTGATTAATTATTTTTTATTTAAAAAAATCTAATATACTGGATCAGTTTTGAATAAAATCCATCACTAGATTAAAAAACTAGTTAATTCTTAATCTTGGAATAAAATGCAAAACTAAGGTGTGCTTTTTTAAAAACAAAAAATGGGAGTTTTAAAACATGACAAGGACATGTTGACACTTGTGAATTCAAAGTGAAGCCAACTACAAATAAAAAAGAGAACAATTAGTGCAAGTTGAAGCTTAAATGATGCATGGATGAACATCAGATAATTCATTTTTCACAAAACTCACCATGTTTAGACTTGGGAGGAGATGTCATTCTTCTCCTTTTAATATATCGTATAACTAGTAATGAGGATTGAATTGAAATGACAATTCTTAAGATTCTAAAATGAAAATTTTAATTTTTTAATTTTGTCAAATTATGAATCTCAAAATTTTGTGGGTTCATAGCTTTCACACTCAAACTTCAATTAAGTAAGTTTCGAAGGCAAAATTTTAACCTTTGAAAATAACTTCTCAAATGATGTATTGTTGGTTCAATTTGGAGGTAATTTGATCTTAGTTTTAGAGTTTTAATGATTGTGAATTAAATTGTGAATTTGATTTCCAATAAATTTTAAGCCATAATTAAAGGTTTAAGTCTCCAAATGGAGGATGCAAATTCACTTTCAATACCTATGTTTGAAGAACTTTCCAATAATTAAAAAAACCCAATGTGAAAATTCATTTTAGAATGTTGGAATTCACTTCCTTGCACTCTATCACCCTTATGAAAATATGTTTGAATCTTAAGACATTTTTCCTAGATCATTTCCCTTTTATGCTTTAATTAAATGATCATGAACAAAAGACTTAGGTGACAATAGTTTAGGTATTGTGCAAAAAAAAAGAAAAATATTCTTTAAAAAAAAACCCCACCTTAAATGTGATGTGAAATCATTAAATTTACCCCACTATTGGTGGTAAAATTAGTTTCACCCTGGGTTTGTGTCACATCATTGTTAATATAATGAAAGAATCTTTTTGAAGAATCATGTGCAATGAGTGTAAATTGCATGTATTTGACATTCAGTTTTAATATATATATTTTTTGTGGATAACAACATTTGGGGCTGTAAAAAGGGTTGTGGGGGCCAAAAAAAGGCCCAAAGGTAAGGTCATGTTAAAGATAGTTTTAGTGTTCACATGCATTAAAAATCTCCCTAAATTGTGAACAAATATAATTTGACCTTTTGTAGCAATAAAAGTTCCAAACCAATTAATAATGAAATAAAATGTAATCAAATACCAACTTAAAATCATCAAAGGTACGATTTTTTTTTTCCTATCAATTTTGTGATATAAAAAATCTGGTGAATTTTTCCAAAGTTAGTAAACTTCGTCAAATTTAAACTAAAAACATACATTTATCCAAATTTCCTTTTTTTTTTGAAAAGGGTACAAAATTTGTCAAAAAGAAATTATCATATCCTGCTACTTATTTCTTTATTTATAGTTTGACAATCATTGAAACTTGTGTCTTCCTAACTAATGGCCTTTTTTTCCAATTTTTCATGTAGCATCACTCTTGAACATCTCAAGAAAGATCTAACATTTATTAGCAACTTGTTTCTAGAAAACTATCCAAATTGGACAAAACTTGAGAAAAATCGCTCTAAAATAAAATCTTAATTGAAATGTGACAAAAAAATTACCAACATGTTTTTCTTTTCTCAAAAAATTGGCAAACTTTTCATAAAGAAGATGGAGAATTTAGTAAAAAGAATTTCTGATTTACTTTTTGAGATTGGGTGCATGCAAAAGTTTGGCCAAAAGAAAACATTGTTCCTAGCTCATTTCGAAATCAAGTGAAGATCTATTTGGCTACCACTGAGTTTTGGAAATGTCAGCAAACGTATTATTGTGAAAACTTAAGATCATATCTTATCTAGAAAGTAGGAAGGTTCACAATCCAAGGTAGAAGATATTGCAAAAATTTGATATCAGTCCAATTTTATAAAATATTATTAATGTACTAGTACCACGCACTGAAGGAGTCGTGCTATCTTGTGGAAGAGAAGGGCCTTGCCACGCAAAAAAGGTATTCACTTCACTTGAGTAATATGGAGTTTGAACGACTCAAAACATCTTCACTCAGAGCCGCAGAAGCAGGGATTTTTTTGATAGTGTATAAAATGTGTGCAAGTGACAATAAGACTAGCTTGTCATATGCCTAAGTGATATCTCATGTAATTTTGATGAAGGAACATGTGATTTTTTTACCACTTGTGAACTCAGTTTTTAGGAAACATGAATATTGTTTAAAACTTCAACTGAGTGTACAATGTAACCTTAGAACTATTAGTTAATCTCAACTCTTAATGAATGTTTTGAATAATACTAATTACCTGCATTTCAATGTGAACCCCTTTGTTTTGAGAGAGGGATATTCCTTTTTCATCCTTAGCCATCTATGGTTGAGGTGATGTCAAGAAATCTAGGATGAAGCACTAGCTGTAATTGACTACCTTATCAAGGGCTAGGATGGATTTGGTGAATGAACCCATTGTTTTCAGATTTTTTTCCCATGTTTGCAGTTTGCATCTCCATTTTATTTTGTGAGCTTGTTGACTAAAATTTGCTCCAAAAAAATAGTTGTGGACATGATGTTAAAGTTGTCTGCAAAGTTGCTCAAACTGATGGCGATAATCGAACTGCAAGATGAGATTGCACCCAAGGAAAATAACAGAGAAGAAAACTCAAACTGCAACCCAAGATGACTTCAGTTTCATCTTGTAACTTGTGTTTTGCCTATTTTTACCTAGGTTATAGGACAGTTAAAAATTACTTAAGCGATTACACAAAAGCTAGTTAACTGGATTAGGTACAGATATATAAAGAATCCTTGTCACATGTTCTTAAGTTAGGGGTTATCTAAGGGTTACTTAAAGATTTACCTAAGATTGATTCATAATGCAAGAAGCGGTTACATATGCATACTTAGGGGGGTATCTAGGGTAAAGGCAATCAAAATCTTGTAGGGAAAAACAAAAGGCTTACCTAAAGGGCTACAACTAAGGAAACATCTAGGCATCTACCTAGGTTATGAGATACCTAAAGACTATTTAAAGGGTTATATATGATCTACTTAAGGGGTTACCTATGGAGACCCTAGCTCTTTAAGTCCTAAACCTAAAAACTTTAAACCTTACTTAAGAAGGTTATATAAGGGCTTACCTAGGTTATGGAATATTTAAGGGTTACGTAGAAGGTTACATAAAACCTACCTACCGGGCTAGTTAAGGAGGGATTAATTACAAATTATTTGAAAGACTACTTAAGATTGAATCATAATGCAAGAAGGGATTATATACTACTTACATATGGGGTTGATTCATAATGTAAGAGGGGGTATATAAGACTTACATAAGGGCCTACCTATGGGCCCACCTAAGGAATTAAGTAGAAACTAGGTGGAATTAGTTAAGGCTCATTCATAATGTAAGAGGGCATTACATAAACTCTACATAGGGGCCTATCTAAAAGCTCTACCTAGAGGTTTTCTTAAAAACTAGGTAAGACCTAGGGCTTATCAATAGCCCCCTATGTAAGTTTTATGTAGCTCTTTAAGTAATCCGTAGATATCCCCTAGTTTTGATAGATCCCTAGGTAACACCCTAAGTAGTTTTTATGTAATACTTATGTAGGCTTTTGATGATCCTTATTTTAATAGTCATTATGTAGGTACTAGGTAACCTTTAACATAAGTAGTCCCCTTAGTAGCTCCATAGGTAAACCATAGATAGTTCCTAGGTAGCTCTTAAATTAGTTAGCCCCTTACTTTAGCTAGCCCTTAAATCTATCTAGTGTTAACCTAGACAGACTCTGACATGATAGAACTACTTCAGGATATTCATCCTTAGTTTTGAGGAATGATTTAGAGGTTGATGGACTTTATGAAGCGCTCAAAAGGGAGGACGAGCAGGCAAACTGAGGCTCAATGTGAGGAATCACGATTACTTTATGTTATAGATAACTTTAATAGGTGAAGAGCATCTCCACCCGTCCACTGGAAACTGGCCGGCACGCCACTTTTCGATGAAACAATACACCACAGTGTTGTGTAATTGAGTGCAGGCACACCAAATTGTTGCCAGATACTGGTGTTTCAGGAGACACTGGAAATGAAAAAACACTACTGCTAGTTGAGTGTTTGCATTCACTGCCCACAAACTTACTGCTACTGATTGGCTGGCCGCACTAATCGGCCCACGTGTGGTCTTTGCATGATTCCGTAGTGTATAATGTTTACTATTTACAGTTTATGGGTGCAGTGTATAACGTTTACTATTTACAGTTTGTGGGTGTGGAGGGAAAAACTTCCAACACAAAATTTGGATGTGAAAATATGGCGTGCAGGCCATTTTCCAGTGAACTGCTGGAAATGCTCTAAGAACTTAAAAGCAAGGTCTCATATCTTTGGAGCACACATTTATTTACACCGTTGAATCCCTTTCCTTGAAATGAGAATAGAAGGAATTAATCAGAATGCACAGATTAGTAAATTGATTAATTATCAAATGAAGATAATTAAACATGATAATTAGAACCTTGAGGTTTATTAAAGCATCGGGAGTAATTTGAATTTTGGACTAGTTTATTTGGAGGGCAACTTATGTGCATGAATTATTCCTCCTATGATAGAGTTGTAGTCCTACTATTTTGGAGCTGTAGGAGATAGAAATAAGCTCCCTTCCACTCCTAAATAATAAGATCCCTTCAATTCCTATTCCATTGTCCTCTATGTATGTTTAGACCTATGATAAGGTTTGTTTCATGATTATATTGATTGAGGCTCATAGGTCAGGGGACGTTCCTAAAACGTGGGGCCAATCCTACCCACCATTTCATCCTAGGCCCCTGATTTTGAAATGCCCATTGCCATGTACACTTATCAAACCGTAACCATTTAATTCTAAACTTGCACCCAGCCCATCAAATATTTCTCAATTCCTTGACTCACCTTTGAAAATGTGCTAACATGGGTACCTTACTAAAGCTCAACCTCTTATTGACATAATAAGTACACTCATTCCATCTTGCTAACTTGGGGCCCATGTGACCCAGCAGTCACCGTGCAGCATCCACTGGATGGAAACCTGCTAAGACTCAGGGTGACTTTAGAGGGGGGTCCAAGGTCCAGGGGTCAATAAATTCAAGCAATTTTATTGGTTGAAAGCTTTAAATTGGTCCCAAGGCCTTTAGATGAGGGTCGAAGACCAAACAGGGGCAAATTGAGGCTAAACCTACATGGCACCTGTTTTGGAGAGAAAATCAATTGGTTCAGACCAAAAAGCAGTGCTAAAAGGAAAGCTCCTGATTTGGAAAACCGAGAATCAGGCTAAGGATCAAGGTAGAGTCCAACTCAAGGTTTCAATTTGCTTCAAATCAGTCCAAATTGATTCCTAGGAAATTGGATCCTGGACCCTTGTCTAATGTGGGCCTCAGTTGTTGTTCATTGTGCATGAACCACAACTGAGTTACCAATGTAATCTATTCTCTAAGCCCTCCTGCTTGCCCCTGATAGGTAAGTAGGTAGGGAACTTAAGTGATTATTATATAAACTTTATTTTCATGGTTACGGAGGTGCATGGCGTATCTGGATGTGATATGGATCATTTCATTAGAGAGTGTGTTTATCTTTTTCATAATAAATTATTATTTATTTTTCTTTTTATATTCGATTTTTTAGGCAGCATGTTAATATTGTTTTTTAGTGTGTTTTAGCCTATGTTGTAAAGAGAAAGATTGTGTTGACAGGTGATGCTTGTGCTAGACCTCTCATTACTATTAAATCTCACGATTTGCATGACAAGCGACATTAGAAGGGCTGTGAAGGGCTGTGGGTGAGATAGTTTCCGACCACAAAAACGGACTCACTCTGTTCTTTTTTTGTGTTTCTATGGGTTGTGCATCTTTTAGCCTTTCTTTGGCCTTCCCTTTTGTCTCGCCTATGATGGTTCCAACCATCAATCTCTTATTGGATTTTGAGTGGGTTACTATGTAAATAAGTAAGTACATCAAATATTTGATGCCTGTCTCACTAGTGAATGTGGATGGTTAGTACACAGCTAACCACCATGGTGATTACCTGTGGGACACAAATACAACCAAAAAGTGTTTGGTGTCCATGTCCCATCCATCCTGCATAGTGCACTGGTGGGTGCTGGTTCACTCCCTTCCTAACTCTCTAAACCTGTCTATAAAGATTGAAGGCACCCAGTAGTGCAAGTGAAAGAGTCGGCCTTTAGCCTCCATAGTCATGACTCGTCACTCACTCCATCAAGGTGTGCCAATAGGCGGTGTTGTTTGAAGTTTCACATTGTCCATACCTCAACACCACATAGAGGATTGGGTCTTGACGTACTGACAGGCTCAAATCTGTCAGTACACGACCATTCGGCCTGCAGAGGCGTAGCCTCCCAGAACAGGTTTCCGGGTCCATATCCCCACCGACCACCAGCCAAGGACATAAGCTTACAACAGTATAAAGGACAAAAAACTCACAACTGCATTTTTTCTTTTCTGGTATGCTCGCAAATCTTTAATGGTGCCGGAACTACCGTCCGCAGAAGCCAACCTTCGCACGTGTGTCATTTCGCGTGGCTACCTTCAGCCTTGGATTCTCTGCATAAAATTTCACAAGTTTCGGGCAGCAAACTTGGACATGTCACCTGAATACTTCGCTCAGATTCCCATTCTGTTAATGAATTATAATTCATTAGATCCTGGGGATGTAAACCTCCAACGATTAGATCAAGACCCCTTCCGCCCCCCTCTTTTTTCCTTGCATGGAGGAAGGTTGGCATCCATATCGAGCTGAGGTCCCTGTGGAACCACACCAGCTCAGAGGTTCAAAGGACGCTAAAAACCAGAGCTGGATTTGCACTCGGGTCATCCCTTTTAGAATGCAACTAAGTCGGTTGTTACCATGAGCAGAAGTTCAAACCCAAGATGATTTGCTGTTGAAACTCACAGCTGTTTCACCATCAAAACCTTGAAGACATGAACTCAGAATTAAAGGTGGCTCAAAGTTGTAGCATGCACTGTTGGGGGCTCATGACTCCTGAGATTACTTTTGGTGCCTTACCTCGTTTTATGGATTGTCCTATAGCGGTTAAGTTTATTCACCTATTGGTATTCTCTTGATTGAGCAAAGACCTAATTACAGTAGTAGTACAAAGGAAACTTACCACATATGTGTAGTTTTGAAGACTCCAAGTTGAAAAAGAATTTTCCTGAACATCCCACAAGATTGTCTATTTTCCTTCATAAAATTATGTTCTTTGAAAGAATTATCTCTTGAAAATTTCTACATATATTATAATTAGTGTCCAAGCTGCCAAGGTAGTATGGTCAGCAAGAATATTACCAATGAATTTGCCCAGCATTATACAATTCCTCCCATCAACAGAGTGGCTTAGGAAGTTTCATCTTTGCAGAATTTTCCCCTCAAATTAGGAGGTACATATCTTTAATTTGACGAACAACTTTTTGAATGTGAACCCCATGATTTATTTATTACTCACACATGTTAACGTTTTTGATGAAGCAAGTTATCATATGAGCTTGGAGCCTAAGCCTCAACCCTAAAGTTGGAACATGGGATAGTTAAATGTCTTTTCCTCTATACACATGCAAATAAAACTTAAAAATTTAATTACAAAATGAATGTTGTACAAATAAACTTAGAAGCAAACATGGGAATGAATGTACGTGCATTCATCCTCATTATGTATGAATGATTTTTTTAATCCATCTAATGTATGAACGAAAAAAGTTAATTGCATTATATATTTTTAATAATATAGATGAATATTTTATTTTATTATTAAATTTTTATGGATAATTTATTTTCCCATAATTTTAATTAACTAGATCTTCATGAAACACAATTTAATTCTATATAATATAACATTTGTTGAATAATATAATGTAAATTTCATTATAGATGTATTTCATGGCTATGATTTTAAAGGCCATTATTTTCAAAAACATTTAACTATATTACTATTGTTATGCTAGCATCCACCCATGGCCATTGTCCTTTTAAAATAAAATAAAATAAAATTTGGGACAAACTAACCTAGTTTCTTCCTCCCCTTCCTTTAAAGGTGCCACAACTTCTGTCAAACCTATTTATAAAACATATTTATAAATGTCATTGACAACAATGGGGGGGTTTTTTTCATTCTTCGTCGAGAGTGCCATGACTTTTTAAAAAATTAAACAAATGTTGTTAAACAAAAATTCAGTTTTAGGCACCTTAATTATATTTTCTCAAACAACATACTATCATAGATAACAATAAGGTTTTTTAATAATTATTTATTTTCAAAACGCCCCAATTTTCCATGAATTAAATATATAATGTTGTTGACAACAATTAGGTTCGAGGGGTGTTTGACACTCATTTTATAATTTTTTTCTTGAGTTGATTAACATTGTTCATGAAAATGATTTCTTAAAAAAAAAAAATTTAATTATTTTGGTCTCGTCATCATATTTTCCCCTACTATCACAATTTCATTATCCATCATTATTAAATGACATTCAAATTTGAAATATTAATACTTGGACAACAAATGAAAATGGATATAAATAATTTTGAATTTATTTATCTTCCAATCATGGATGAATTTCATCAAATGATTTATTTATTTAATCTAAGTCATAAATGAAATTCATCCACACAAAAATTACATTCATCTGTATGAAATCATTCATCTATGGACATATTCATCCATTTAGGCACATGCATATCACATTAAGCTTTAAATTCCAAGCTCAAGCTTTATGTTCATACACAAGCCATCATTCGTTCAAATGTGTGCACATTGTTAAGATTGCTCACATATTGAGTTAGAATTGCTAGAGAATTCAATAAATTGCACAAATTGGTGTGGATAACATTATCCCACAATTAATGTTTTTTTTTTTTTTTTTGCAAAGTAATTAGTGGGGCCACTTGTGAAGATCAATTGTTGTAGAACTAGTTAAAAACCATTTCAACTATGAGTTCTAGGTGGCCCCATTACTAGATTTTTTATGGCTGCCCCAAATTTTAGCCCCTCCTTTATATTTAGAGGTGTTAACGTATGGTTATTATTGAAAAAATCCTTAAAGCTTTTTGATTATTTTGATATTACACATGGGATTTTTCAAGTGAAAAGTTAAATTATTATTTTTAGATCTAGTGATTACATGTGTTAAATTGTAATAATGTTAAGGGCAATCAATTTTTTTGGTATGGATTTGCATGTGTAAATAAAAACTAAGAGGGTTCCATAAAGAAGTGAACCATCAAATTTCATAAGCAAACCCAAGCACTTGTGGAGGAATTGAACCCCTAAAATTGGCCTTTTTTAGCATAATTGACAAAAACAATCAAGCCAATTTAACAAATGCCATACATTTACAACTCAAAAAAATTAACAAAAATAAATCATTACAATTTGACTATGGAGAGTGGCAAACATACCAGTAAAATGGAATGATTCTACATACATGAAATTTTGTAAAGTATAGAATGATTGTGCAAACATGCGCGCAAGTGGCAAAAATAGGTAGTGAGTCTATTACAAAACTGACGTGCTCCCAAGTTCCTTATTGGACCCACTTGAGGGTCTAAGTATGTGAAATTGCGGAAAGATGGAACTTGAGGGCCGCTCTCAACTTCCAACACTAAAGGGGGATAAGAGGGGCGTGCTAGAAGTCCCGGGATTAGACTAAGAAGAGGGACAATTATGTTATTACATGATCCTGCATCCAAAACCGACCCCAAGTTGGTTAAAATTCATTCTGCATCCATTTGGTGTTGGGACAAGCCATGGGTGACCTTGGACTCACTTGACTCACCACGGCCTGGACTCGGGGGAAGCCACCACCTTCCCCCATATAGTATTCTCTGCATTACTCCACGGGAGCCACATCCGAATGGCACTTTTTCCCGAGACTCCCAAAGAGAAGTCCCGAAACTGTCCCAGGTTGGACTCCTCGAGAGCTTTCCAATGCCCTATTGCACTCCTTCTGCAGATGTCGGGAAGAGGTCGATTCCCGACTTTTAATGGTCGGGAGTCAAACTGTCAGTTTGACTTCCGACCCTTCGTTTGCCCATAACTTGGGCTACAAATGTCCAAATGGCTCATGCGAGGCCATTTTGTACATCTACACTTCAAAACCTTTCCATTGATATAAAGAACACCCCAATGCGAGGTGTTTTGACCCCTGCAATCAAGCTCTGAGGTTTTGGGAGTCTCGAAGGACTCCAAGTCCCCACTTTTGGGAGTGTGAGTTTCATCCTCACATTTAGCCCAAAGTGGGGTTGCGACACTCTCCCCCACTAGAAGAAAGGTCAATGTCCTCATTGACACTTAAAATTTTCTCTCACAATTGCAATTGCTTTCTTTTGGATCCTTGACCATTGTTTGCCAACTTTGTGGCTAGACCTTGTCTCAAGCTAACTTAGGCGTCCCCAAGTTTCCAACACTTTCTTGACAAGTCCAAGAGGGTCTCTCCAAAACCCTATTCCTTTGCTTTGTCAAAAGAGGACTAAACTAGCTTAATTTTACGAAGCTCCTCATTTGGGAAGAACTTTTCCATTCTTCCCCTCATGAGGAACTTAAGTCAAGTCTACTCTTGACCTAAGCTACTTGACATGACTCCTTTCCCAATCTCGCGCCTTGGTCACAACAACCAAGCCTTAATTAAAAGGTTTGCTTATCAAGGTACGAGAAGCAACATTCGAGTTTTGCCAAAACCCAAGTCCCAAACTACACGATTAAAGTACGCAAACGGGGTCATGATTTCCCGCATTGGTCGCCACTACCAACTAACCTTTTGGGATGCACTTTAAGGCATGTGCATGTCCTCACAAGCTCACCTTGCTTGCTTCCTCTTTCGGGGTCAAGTTTCTTCAACCCCAAAGTAGGAATCTGATTTTGATTTGAACCTACGCAAGATAATTCCATTTGTCCAATGCCATTTGACAACCCTGTTTGCACTTATACAAAAATTCTCATGATACAATATTTTGGAAGTATTTAGCCTTTATTTCTCTTGTAACTTGATGTGGTACATTTTATGTGACACTCTGCCCCACTAAAAGAAAGGTGATGTCCTCATCACGTCCTATGTCTCCT
>Ga0116228_10003610_pt1 | contig 13623 bp, 12 predicted proteins | sample S1TSphfallax_2_FD_89694 | JGI IMG/M metagenome (GOLD analysis project Ga0116228, IMG submission 89694) | Host-associated microbial communities from peat moss isolated from Minnesota, USA - S1T2_Fc - Sphagnum fallax MG | ecosystem: Host-associated > Plants > Peat moss > Unclassified | place... | reverse complement strand
TCCATTACCAGTACCACCAGTACCAGTTTGTCCAGCTAATAGACCAGCTGTACCAGTTGTTTCCTGCTGGAAACTACCTGCTGCAGCTAAACCACTAAAGTTAACAGTGCTTACGTTTTGGGTAGCAGCAGTGAAGGACGCGTTAGTATTATACTCTGTTAGCGGACTTAAGGCATGTGCAGAGGAAGGAGACAGAACTAAGCCAGTTAAGGCAGAAGCTCCTACGAAAGTTAAGACGTTTAGAGTCTTTAAAAGGTTATTATTCTGTAGCATTTTTCCTGTTATGAGAAGGTAATATTAATTCAATACGGATTATACCCGACTTGCCGACTAGATGGAAAAATCAGCCTACACTTCAGATAGTCCAAGAAAAACTATCTATACGTATATATATTTACTTTACACTGTTATACCTGATTCGGCAAGTCTAATTTACCTAAATCTAATGTTGTTTTTTTGCCATCATCTCTCAGGTTTAATTCCTTTGTAATTCTGTACCTCACCTTTAGGTTGTCAGAGGAGGAGATGATTCAACCAACGACGCATCAGGGATGGAACAGTAAAGCACTAGGCATTAAATTAAAGTACTATTACCAGTCAATTCTTTCAAGAGTAAAGCATAAAATTAGAGACTTGGGAGTCCAGACTTCCAACTCCCAAATTTACTTTTTTCTCAAATGCGCTTTTGTGAGCAATTCACCTTTAATCCGATTTAAGATCGAAGTCTCATCCAAGGTTGTCAGAATTTGAGTCACTACTGCTTTAGGTCCATCAGGTCCCCAAGTTGCTCCATTTGCTAAATAGGCTTTTGTCACTTGTCCAATTCCATAGGAAGAAACACCTGCTACTCCTGCTTGTGTTACCGCTACAGTTGCATATGGAATTAAACTCAGTCCTGCTGTGACTGGTGCTGCTATACCAAGTAGACTTTTTACTCCGCTTAATCCTAGATTTGCGAGCATTTCACTTACTCCAATCCCGCCCATACTCAGAGCGATTTTTTGGATTAACTTTATAGCTCCAGATTCGGTCATAGGTAATCCATACAGATGTGATAAACCAATAATTAGAGCAATATCAATCATCACAGCGCTGAGGATATCGACTACAGTAATGGGATTAAGGGCGATCGCTACAGCTTTAGTGATTACCGCTTGCCAAATCAATTTATTCGCATTTTCTTCCCGAATCAATAATTTGCGTTTGACCAGTTGCTCATTTACATCATCAGCATAAAGCATCGTATTCAGCGCTACCAAAGCCTTACCTTCTCGGTGTAAAATCTCCAGAATTTTCAGCTTTAATTCTGTAACCTGCGCCTGACTTTTCTGCATCTGTAAAACCTTTGTTCCATCAGCACGAACTACAGCTGTTTTCACAATTGGAGCAGCAGCAGCCATGACAATTTCATCTGGTGAGAGTAATTCGCACACACGTTGATCGCGAATTTTGTTGTAAATTGCCATCCGGTCAGTTTCAGGATATTGGTCAACTTTGTTAAACACCAAAATCATTGGTTTACCTGCTGAACGTAACTGTGAGAGAGCTTCATGTTCAATACTTGTCATATCCGCAGAAATAACAAACAGGATTAAATCTGCTTGTTTAGCTATTTTTTCCGCTAAAAATGCTCTAGTTTCCCCATTGACTTCATCTAATCCAGGCGTGTCAATTAATTCCACTTGGGACTGACCGTTAGTAGGCAAAGTCACTCTTAATGCGCGTTCAGTTTCGCTAATAATTTCTTCACTAATGGTCCAATCAACTTTTTGAGCATCGCGAGTTACACCATGAAGCGGTCCAGTTTCAAAAACTGATTTACCAACTAAAGCATTAAGTAAGGAAGATTTACCACGTCCTACCATCCCAAAAGCTGCAATCTGAACTACCATCCTTTCTAATTTAGTCAGCATGGCGGTTAAATCTCTAATTTCTCCCTCTAAACCGGATTTTTCTGGTGGGGTAAGATCAAGATTGTGGACTAAGTGACGTAATGCTGTTTTCGCTTGCTTGTAGTTGAGTTCTGATTGAATATCTTCAAAGCTAATAATTACCTGATTAAGTTCTTCTTCCCAATCAGACGCTTTGTTTGGACTGGGTTCTGGCAATATAGTCATTCGTGATAAAAGTTTTAGTCTTCCTTATTTATAATCTTAGTTATTTTTTTAGTTATTTTTAGGTGGAAAGATGGAAGAACTAGAAGCACAACTGAAAAAAATCTATGCTCAAGATTTGGAAAAGCGGAGAAATTGGTATTCTAATGTAGCGTCAGCATATGACCAAGCCAGACCACGTTATCCGATTGAGTTAGTAAATCGGGCTGTAGAAATAGCTCAACTCCCTGATAGAGCAAGGATTCTCGAATTAGGCTGTGGTCCGGGAAACGCCACTGGAGCATTTGCTAAATTGGGATTTTCTCTACTTTGTCTGGAACCAAGTCGCGAAGCTTGCGAAAAAGCCCGAAAAAATTGCGCCTCATATCCACAAGTCAAATTTCAGGAAACTACTTTTGAAGAATGGGAGTTAGCATCCCCAAAATTTGATGCGGTTTTAGCAGCGACTTCCTTTCATTGGATCGATCCTCAGATCGGCTGTAATAAATCTGCTGAAGCTTTAAAAGATCGTGGTTCTCTGATCTTGCTGTGGAACATGACTCCCCAACCAATTTACCCAGTATATCAAGACTTAGAGCCGATTTACCAAATTCATGCGCCATCTTTAGCGCGGTATGAAAATAAAAGTACTCAAGCTCAAATAGCTGAACATTTGGGAGAAAAAGCAATCGCATCTGGTAAATTCGTCAACTTGGTTTCTGAGCAGGTTCTCTGTGAAGTTATCTATAGCGTTGATAATTTCCTCCTCTTTCTCAGCACTCTATCTGTCTATCTAAATTTAGATGTCGAGACTAGGACTGCTTTGTTCAGGGATTTACGGGAAAAAATAGTCGCTGATTATGATGGAAGTATCCCTATTCAATATTTGTCTGTTTTGCAGGTAGCTGAAAAAGTTTAACTCCGAAGTTTCAAGGTTAGTTTTGACCAAAATGACAACATTCAGGGATTCAGCAAATTCTTTGTGAAGTAAAGTGGCTTGATAAATATCAGTTTTAATATTCTTATCAATCTCACTTGAACATAAATACTCATCGGGAATATTACTGTATGTTTTTGCCCAATTTCAGACCAAAGAGAATGGAGCCGGAAAGCCTAGCTGACCGTTAGCAGTCAGAGAGTTATCAAATCACCCTCGTAAATTGGCGAAGGTATTGAATAAGTATTGTAATAGTGCTAGTATTTCAAACATGGACTGTGTGCGGTTTTTGAGTTTTTGTTTTGCAAGACTATTACTCTACTACATCAGCGCTATCTTCATACTCTTTTTTTGGCGAAGGTATTGACTAACAAAAAGTATCAACTAAATGAACGAAGTCGAAAAGTCAAAGCCACAAATTAGAACTTCTTCTAACTACCTACCTTCACTTGATGGATGGAGAGGAATAGCTGTTATTGCAGTTATCCTAAATCACGGTAATCAAGCACTTCTTCCAAATGGAATGGGTTTACGTTTTCCGATTGGAGCATGTGGCGTTTGGTTATTTTTTGCAATCAGTGGGATATTAATTGTTAGTAAGTTGAGCGAAGAGAAAGAGAAATTTGGGCAACTAGATATAAAAATGTTCTATTGGCGACGTTTCTTTCGGTTAATTCCTGCTTTATTTGTTTATCTTGTATTTTGTAAAATTCTTAGCCTTTTTGGAATCTTGCGAATAAGTAATAATGAAATCATTGCATGTTTTTTATTTTATCGCAACTACTTCAGTTCATTTCAAATAAGTGATGCAGGTCACTATACGGGGCATTTTTGGTCTTTGTCCGTAGAATGGCAATTTTATTTTATTATACCTTTTTTGATTCTAGGGTTTAAAAGAAATAAGCTATTGTTTGCCTTGCCATTAGTAGCACTATTGATTGAGATTTGGAGGGCAATTGAATCTAGATACGATGTTACTAAGCAACTCTTTCCTACTTTAATCTTTGATGTAGGACGAACAGATTTGTGTTTGGATTACTTGCTTTGGGGCGCTTGGTTTGGCTTATTGATTGCATCAAATCATGGACGAAACTTACTAGCTCGGTTTCTCAGTCTAGACTATATTCAATATATTTTGTTTATTTCACTTGTCGTAGTGACCGCAGCACCGATACCATCTAAAGAAACTTTGTTCGGAATAATTACCCCATGTCTTTTGATTTCAACAATTCTCAGATATCAGAATATACTAGGAAAAGCTCTGGAAAATCCCTTACTGAAATGGATCGGAAAAATTTCTTATAGCCTTTATATCTGGCAACAACTTTTTCTGATACAGCGTGGTTCATCCGACCCACTTGCCCTTCCGCCATTATTATGGTTCCAAAACTTCCCATTAGGAATTCCCTGTACGATCTTATTTGGAGTCTTATCCTACTACTTTATTGAAAACCCGACAAGGAAACTTGGCTACAAACTTCTCAAACTGAGAAAATAAATCTAAGTGTCAGATGTCAGATGTGGCATTCTCAATAATATTGACAATTGAGTCATGAAACAATAACATTACAAACGAGAAATCAACAGTTATAGACCAGAGATCAATACCTTCGCCAATTTACGAGGGTGATTTGATAACTCTCTGACTGCTAACGGTCAGCTAGGCTTTCCGGCTCCACTCTCTTTTGTCTGAAATTGGGCAAAAACATTAAACAGTAAAAATTCTCTTTGGGATATCCAAATGGATTTTTTAAGCGTAAAGCCTACTGCATAAGGGTTTAATATTCCAGCTAGCTTTTTAAGCTGAACGCTTATGTAATGGTCATTTTGCCCAATTTTGCCGAAATTTTTCCAGGCTCGTATTTTGGCGAAGGTATTACATACTGTAATGATTTAAATGTTTACAATTTATGATCCATACTGCTTACATAAATTAAGATTTCTTTAATTTATGGCAGTCTATGTATCAAGATAAGCCTGTTTAGGCTCTCTGGCATAAAGTATACTACGGTTAAAAGGTGCTAAAATTTCACTGGCAAAAAGTAGATCGCTCATGTTAATTTCTTCATGATTAACATCACTTGATTGATCTGCTGAGATATTATGGATGCGATCTAATTTATTTTTGGCTTTAAATGCTTCGATTATGGTTTTGATCTGGTCAATTTGTTCTGGTGTTAATCCGGTGAGGTTAAATGTCTGGCTGATCATAGAAACTAGTTTTAGTATCTCATTTATTCTAACCATATTGGGTATTTAAATGAAAAATAGCCAAATTCTCCCCCGCCACAGCCGCACGGCCACAACGGGAGAGAATATGACATTCAACTCCGTCCTCTCCTGCTAAGTAACCAAAACCAGGAGAAACCTTTAAGTTGAATATTCCCTTAATAGTAGATAACCCTACAAAACTGCTCCTCTATCTTTAGGATGAGACTTTAGGATGAGATATCTAAAATTTTGTCATCTTCTACCTGGAAAATTGAGAAATTAAAAAATCTGACTGTCTTTAAAAATAGAATTCACTATAATTTCTGTTACCATATTTGGCGATCGCACCACTGGATCGAGCCATTTAAGGTTATCAGACATGGTAAAAACCGCCTATAAACTGCTTATAAACCGCCTATAAAATTAAAACTCAATAGTAACTCATTATCTTTCTTGTACCGTAGTAAATTTCAAACAAGTTGTCAAGCGTATATTTTTTTGCCATTTTAGCTATTAAATTTTACCAAAATCGAGTATTGGTTTTCAGCAATAACCATGAGAACTATACTATTTAGAGCTAATACTATCTGTTTAATAATCCAGATATTTCTCTAATATCAATTAGTACGAATTAAATTATTTATAATCGTGCTGTCTCCAATCGCGACTCATGACTCGCGACTCCTAATTCCCAACGCCCTCAAAGAACGCTATCATAACCTTTGTCAGTTGTGAGTTAGGATATGCAAAGACAGCGATCGCTTTTAGTATTGATTTTAATTTTGCTGATTGCCGCAATAACGGTAATAGCAACAATTCCCGTACCTCTAGGATTGGACTTACGGGGAGGCTCACAGCTTACAATTCTGGTGAAACCAACAGCGGACATCAAGAAAATCACCGAACATGAATTGGAGGCTGTGAAAAAAGTAGTCGAAGGCAGGATCAATGGTCTAGGAGTTTCAGAACCAGTCATCCAAACAGTAGGGACAGATAAAATTTTAGTCCAACTACCAGGTGTAAACGACCCGGAAGAAGCAGAACGCGTATTAGGTGGTACAGCGCAATTAGAATTTCGCACACAGAAGCCAGGTACAGAAACTCAAGTCCTGACCTTACAAATATCTCGCTCTGACCTGAAAGCCAAACTAGCAGATTTACAAAAGAAAAACGATAAAGTAGCACTGGCAAAAAATCGACAAGAATTACAAAAAAATAATCAAGCACTCGCTGCTTTATTTGAAAGTACTCAGCCCCCACTCACAGGTAAATATCTCAAAGAGGCGAATGGTGAGCCGACTAAGGACAAAAATTGGGATGTCGCTTTACGCTTCGATACCGAAGGTGGTAAGTTATTCGCTGACTTGACCAAAAGACTAGCTGGAACTGGGCGAGCGATCGGCATTTTTCTGGATAACGAATTAATTAGCTCTCCTATTGTCGGACCAGAACATGCTGCGACTGGTATTAGTGGTGGTAACGCTATAATTCAAGGACGATTTACAGCCCAACAAGCTAATGACCTTGGCGTACAGCTACGCGGTGGTTCATTACCTGTCCCAGTAGAAATTGCTGAACGGCGAACTGTCGGAGCAACTTTGGGAAAAGACAGTATTCAGAGTAGTATCTATGCTGGAATCGGCGGTTTATTGTTAGTCCTAGTGTTCATGGTAGCCTATTATAAATTACCAGGATTAATTGCGGATGTCGCCCTAGTTATTTACTCCTTATTAACTTGGGCTGCTTTTGCTTTACTGGGTGTTACGCTCACCTTACCTGGAATTGCTGGTTTTATCCTGAGTATTGGTATGGCAGTTGACGCTAACATCCTCATTTTTGAACGGACAAGGGAAGAATTACGCTTAGGTAAATCTCTATATCGCTCTGTAGAATCTGGTTTTTACCGAGCCTTTTCCAGTATTTTAGATAGTCACGTTACTACATGGATAGCTTGTGCTGCTCTCTTCTGGTTTGGGTCTGGTTTAGTTAAAGGATTTGCGCTCACCTTAGCTTTAGGTGCATTAGTCAGCATGTTTACAGCAGTTACCTGTAGTCGTACCTTCATGTTTTTGACAATTACAATTCCCTCTTTCCGCAAACCAGAACTCTTCTGTCCTAACTTGTCAGCATCTTTAAATAAGACAGAGGTGGTGCAATGAAATTAAGTATCAATAAAGCGCGATCGCGCTGGTGGACTCTCTCTGCTGCAATCATCTTGATGGGGATGATCTCTATGGTAATTTCTTGGCAAAGACCAGATATTCGCGCTCCCTTACGCCCTGGTCTTGACTTCATTGGCGGAACACGTTTACAACTTGTAAGAGATTGTACAAAGCCGCATAACTGCGACAAACCAATTGATATTAATGCGGCGCGGGAAGTTGCTAAAGAACAAGGTTTAGGTGATAGTAGCATCCAGGTAATCTCGGAAGATGGCGGAGAAAATGGTTTATTAGTCCGATCCAAAAATCTAGATGTTGACCAGCGCACCAAATTACAAACTGCTTTAAGCAATAAAATCGGCGCTTTTGACCCACTAAAAAACCAAATTGACTCCGTTGGACCAACTCTAGGCAGGGAATTATTTACCTCTGGGATCATAGCTCTTATAGTTTCTTTCCTGGGTATAGTTGTCTACTTAAGTTTTCGCTTCCAATTAGACTACGCCGTATTTGCAATTGTAGCTATATTTCATGACCTGTTGATTACCGTCGGTATATTCTCTCTTTTCGGCTTGGTTTTTGGTATTGAAGTAGACAGTCTGTTTATTGTTGCTCTACTCACAGTTACAGGTTTTTCAGTCACGGATACTGTGGTTATTTATGACCGCATTCGTGAGGTACTCAGCCGCAATCCTGACCAACCGATTAATCAAGTTGTGGATGATGCAGTTAATCAAACTTTAACTCGGTCGATCAATACGACCTTAACAGTATTACTGTCTTTGTTCTCCATTTTCTTTTTCGGGGGAGAAACATTGAGAACTTTTTCCTTAGCCTTAATTATTGGTTTCACCATGGGAGCTTACTCTAGCATTTTTATTGCTAGTACACTTCTATCATGGTGGCGGGAACGAGCAGAGCAGTCTGTGACATTAATCGATATACCTACTATTTCCCAGGATAGTTAAATGAAAATCCTATGGAACAGCCAGATAAACCTCAGCTTGATTCCTCTGACCTCTTGTTTACTCAACAGGTACAAAAGCTGCATATATTAACTGTGTATGGCAGGTGGTTATTCGCCGCCTGTTCCTGGTTAGTGATTGCGCCTTTTTGTTTGTGGGACTTTCGGGCGGAAATCACTTTATTGCTGCAATATTTCACCTGGGTAGCTTTACGATATGCTCTTATTTCCCATCCATTTTCCACCTTGGGATTAAGCTTTTGTATTGCGGTAACTACTTCTGTTTTAATTTGGCAAAGCCGAAATATCCTGCTGGGATTACCTGAACAGGAAAAACAGCGTTTAGAACAACAAGTTTTTCATATCCGTCGCCAAGGTCCAACACATCCTTTATGGAAATGGATTAGCCAATGAATCTCACACCCTACACCCTACACCCTAATTTATGCCATAACAAGATAGAAGTATTGCCATAATTGGGTATCTCCTAGATGAACTATCCTCAGATTCACTTCAGCGATCGCTCTGCAGAAATTAATCTCGCTCAACTCCAACATTTATTCAATATTGGTACTTTCTGGGCTCAAGGGCGTAAGCTTGAGGATTTAAGCAAAGCGATTAGTTATAGTGAACCAGTAATTTCCATCTCTGATGCAGAAAAACTGATAGGCTTTGCTAGAGCAATTTCCGATGGTATTTACCGCGCCACAATTTGGGATGTTGTGATTCATCCAGAATATCGTGGTTTTGGACTGGGTAGTGAGTTAATCAAAACTGTGTTAAACCATCCCAAGTTGCGGTTTGTCGAGCGTGTATATTTAATGACGACCTATCAACAAGGATTCTACGAAAAAATAGGTTTCCAGACCAATAACAGTACAACAATGGTTTTATCTAACCCGTCCCATCTTGATTCTTTCCTATCTGGCGAAATTCAACAGTTAGTCAGATAACTAGTCAGATATATTAATCATATACTGTGGCTGAAGGGATAGAAACTTGTATTCTAGTCATCTGTTGGGTGACATCTTTAATAGTGGGAGCAGTAAGCATTTCTAACTTTCCTCCCATTAAGTCCAGTAGGGTATGATTCAACATGAGTCTCATTCCTGGGGAAAGAACGGCATTTTTTGGCGAAAATTCCGCCTGATTAGATGTCATCAATTCTATCGGCTCATTCCAGATCACTGCATGGCTAGGGACATCTAGCCAAATCAATACCAAATTACTATCATGTTTAATACTGCAAGAAATATAAAGACTACCTGCTTCCATTTGATTGATGGTATTGTCTACTAAATTGACTAATACTTGGCGGAACCAACGAAAATCAACTAAAGCGTAAATTTCTGAGTCTGGTAGGGTAACACTCAAGGGGAAGTTCCGATTCGCAGCTAGCAGATAGGTTAAATTCTCAACTTCTTGTAAGATTTCTCCTATCTGTCGCGGTTGAATATCTAATTTGTTTGTCCCTTGTTCTGCTCTGGCGACATAGAGAATATCATCAATCAGTTTTACTAGCTTTAATGCTCGTTCATGAGCTTGAGTAATGAATTCCCTTTCTTCTAATGGACTTTCACACAAGTCGGACAAGATTAATTGGTGTAACCCAATTAATCCATTCAGCGGCGATCGCAATTCATGGGTAGTCCGGGCTAAAAATCCTGCTTTGAATTGACACATTTCTTGCGCCATCAAGTAGGCTGTCTGAGTTTGCTTTACTTGTTGTAAGAGGGAATCCGTATTTTTGGCAGCTTCATCTTCTGCAACTTTTAGCACTACTGGTGCGGTCTGGGATAACTTGGTAAATAGTTTGCTAATACCCCATCCTATTGCTATTCCTACTCCCACGTATAACCAAGTATTGAAGTCCATATTTTGATTCTATATATGTTTAGAAGTCTTAAAATAGAGGTCTTAAAATTCCACTTTTTCCCGACTAAATCCTATAAGCCATTACAAATCTGGAAATTCCAGCTAAATCAGCATAAGTTTCTATATTCTCATACTGACCATTCTCATTCAGCATTTTGACTACTGATTCTGTCTGTCCCATCATGGTTTCGATTAACCACACCCCGCCAGAATGTAAATAATTAGGAGAAAGTTCTATTAAACTGCGGATACTATCCAAACCATCCACACCACCGTCCAAAGCTAAGTGTGGTTCATGTCTAAATACTTCTGGCTGTAAACTAGGCAAAATACTTGTAGGAATATAAGGTGGGTTGGACACCATACCACTAAATCGACCCGCGAGACTGACTAATGGTTCCCACCAAGAACCTCGCTCAAAATTTATCCGTTCCACTAAATCTAGACTTGCGGCGTTCGTTTGGGCGACCATCACAGCATCTGGACTCACATCAACCGCATAAATTTTAATATCTGGTAAAGCAGTCGCTAGTCCTAAAGCGATCGCACCGCTACCAGTTCCCAAATCAGCCCAATAACCTTGTTGTAAAACATCTTTGATTTTACTTTTAGTACTAGCCAGTACCGCTAAATCAATCAAATATTCTGTTTCCGGTCTAGGAATTAACACAGCAGGGGAAACTTGGAGTCGAAATTTCCGCCAAGGAGCATACCCACAAATATACTGTATGGGTAATTTCTCATTTAACCGTTTTTGCCATAGTTGGTCTAAATCATCTAGAGACAAGCTAACCTGTATCTTATTTCGCTCTTTGAATGATTCTAGTCGCAAAGTCAATTTATCTAGATTGGCTATATCTTGTAGTAGCCAATCTATTTCTGTAATTGGCACACTAGAAGCGATCGCTGCTTTAATTGCTCGATTGCGCCATTGCCAAAGCTCTAAACCAGAAATTAACCAATTCAAAATTTCCCCAGTTATTTCCCAATTATTTAGATGTTACAGAAGGTACATTTCCTATGGATGCTCCCTTGTTAGGTAGGGTCTTAATATAATCTCTAGATTCCTGGGATGGGATTAAAACCACTTGCTTCAGCCAGTCGTTATTTTTATCATCATTTTTAGCAGCTTGTAAGGTATTAATCACACCATCCACATCAATTACTTGAATGTCAGCATTAGGAAACTTTGGTTTTACCTGAGTCAATAAACCATCTGCATCTTGTTTGCTTAAAAACAAAGGGATAAATTGTTGTTTGTCAGATCCTCCTAAAATTGGCACATATCCTTTATTTGGAGCGAATCTTACAGCAAAAATCGGCACTCGATCAAACTTGTCTATTTTTTGACCGCTTTGATGCAATAAATCCAATGCTGCTTGAGTTTCTTTGTCCACAGGTTTAAAAGCAAATATAAGTTGAGAGTTTTTAGCTTCTTTCAATTGCTGATAAATTACTCCCAGAGGTACTGCTGACACTTGCAAGTTCTTAACTAATGACTGTACTTTTGGGTCTGGATTAGCTTTGAATAAGTTCACAGCATCTTCAGCCTCTTTCCTACTCATATATACACCTGTGACGGAGCCTTTTTTGTGTCCATCTTTGTCATCTATAGCACGACTTAAGGGTAGTCCTTTATCATTTGTTACCAAGTATACAGGCACTGTATCTAGTTTCTCTTTGATTTGTTCTGGGGTTAGAGCCAGTGCGGCAAAATTCACACCAAATAAAGTTCCTAATAGGGTACTACCTAATAAGCCTAATGTCACACTCCAACGAACTATTAATTTCATGATTACTCCTGATGCGAAAATTAAATTAAAACAATTGCTGCAATTCTATAAATTAATCACTAGTTTCAGTTATATAACAATTCATTTGAGTTGTAAAAACTAGACTCAACCAAAGTCACTTAACGCTGCTATTTTCTCAAGAACCTGCTATTTAATCAAGCATTGCTCAAGGATAACTTGTGAGAAATCGGGATGACAGGATTTGAACCTGCGGCATCCTGCTCCCAAAGCAGGCGCGCTACCAAGCTGCGCTACATCCCGGAAAAATATAGTTGCTCCATCTTTCGTTTAAGCTTCACAAACTATATTTTAATATACTAACTACTATAGCATAGTTTTACAATATTGCCAATTGTTTATTTTAGCAAAATCCTAGATAACTAGACAGCGCTTGGGTGCTGCATTGCCAATAAACTAGTGGGTTAATGAGGATACCAGAACATACCTTTAATACCTTCTGGGTCGGGCATAAATCCCATAGTCTTGTAGAAATCCACAACATGGGGGTCAGCAAAGAGAGTAACATTGCTAATTTCCTCATGCCTTAACTTTTTCAAGACATATTTCATTAAAGCCTTGCCCAACCCCTGACCTTGAAAGTGGGGATGAACCACTACGTCCCAGATGGTAGCATTAAAAGCATGGTCTGAGGTAGCACGGGCAAAACCAATCAACCGCCTTTTGGTCCCTCTCACTTGCCACATTGAGGCGACGAGAAAACTGTGCTCAATCGCTTTTTTGACTTTCTTTAGAGGACGGCGTGACCAACCAACCGCATCACAGAGTTCTTCTAGTTCATAGAGGTCGATATCTCGATCAGTACTAAAGACTATGTGGTCTTTACCGGAGTTAGAGTTATCTCCAATTTCTCCGGTACGCTCTTCAAAGAGAGTTGCTCTGTTTGCTGTTACAGATTCAGAGGTGCTAAACCAAGTTTTCCAAAAACCCATGCCAACGTGGTTCGGGTAGTATGACTGAAATCGATGTCTACTCAAACGAGAGTATTGATTCACACTTGACATAACTATTTTCATTTCACCCCCACACGCTTAAAATCTTTATGTGTATTTTTGGGATTCGTCATGTTGATAGTCAGCCACAGTATGTTTCACACCGATCATTTTCAACTCTAACATTTAGTTTTCACTCTGTCCCAGCTAAAACAGCAAGATTTGGGAATTATCTATCAGGAATTGGTAATTATAAATGTTAGATAGGGAGAAATAAGTATATTCAGCTTAGGATGAGTTTACTATATGAAACTGTTTTTAGCTTTAGCTGTTACAAAGCAAACAAGCCTTACCACCTAAAATGACGTCTGGTTTAAAATCTTCGACACTGGAACTCCTAAAACGCTTTAACCGAGCGTTTCCCCAATTTTATGAGCAATTTGTTAGCAGTGAAATTCAACTGCAAAATCTTCGTTTAGCATATCGTCTTTATAAAACCAGACGAGCTGTGATCGAGCTAAAACCAGAAGGGAGTAAAAGCGCCCTGCATTTTGCCTACCGTAACCAGTCTTTTCTTCTCAGCGATATTTTTGGTGTGCTAGCAGCTTATGGACTGACTATTCATGGTTTAAGTCTTT
>Ga0116228_10003608_pt1 | contig 13625 bp, 9 predicted proteins | sample S1TSphfallax_2_FD_89694 | JGI IMG/M metagenome (GOLD analysis project Ga0116228, IMG submission 89694) | Host-associated microbial communities from peat moss isolated from Minnesota, USA - S1T2_Fc - Sphagnum fallax MG | ecosystem: Host-associated > Plants > Peat moss > Unclassified | place: USA... | reverse complement strand
TTCCAAAAATGAAAAAACCAAATAAAGAGTAAAAAATAAGAAAAACCCTACTTGAAAAAAAAATGAGGTGTGTCTTCTTTCTCCAAACTTCAAACTTGCATCCAAATAAAAAAATATATAAAAAAATAATAAAAATAGAAAATACATAAAAATAAAAAAGTTAAAAGTTTCTAAAACATGAACCAAGGTGGCCGAAGGTCACGGGCACCCACTAGTAAAAACAAATAGCAATGATTGATTAACTTTGAATTATAAATAAATAATATCAATGATTGATAATTGATTATTTCCTATCAATTATTAATTATTATATAATGATTATTCAATTCAATTATTATTCAATATAAATATCTAATTATTGAATATTTCCTATGAAATATTCAGTATTCAACATTAAATTATTATTATTTACTTTTATTTACTGATTTTTATTTGTAATTACTAATCATTGATTATGGAATCAATATTGATTATTTATTAGTTTGTTACCATGGATAATTAATTATCTATCATTATTCATTGAGTACTTATTATTAATTATTATCAAATAATAGTAAAAAAATAGAAAAAATAGAAAATTCAATAATAATAATTTAAAAATCAACAATTTGATGAATAAACTAGTTATTGGTTATTAATTAATATTGATTTGATGATTGATTAATTATATAAAATATCAATATTAAATTAATGAGTATTAACTATCAGTTTTTAAATATCAGCTAATTAATATACTAAGTTAAAATACGTACATGTGCTTAAAGTTAGCATGTAGGTAGCTTATTTTAAACTTTATAAATATTTACTAGGTGTAATATGCTTAACCTAAAGCCTATTAGCTATGAATTTAAGTTTGGTATGTACCCTAGGCCAAATAAACTTGTAAATTAAGTAGCCAAATTAGTGTGGTTGATTTGATTAGATGTCAAATCAGAATCACCAATTTAAATAATTGTAAATTATGGTGTTTTATTTTTCATATTTACGATGCCAATTGCACAAGTAAATTTTCTTTGCTTCAAAATGTGCCATAATTGTGTAAATATTTCATTTACCTTTATGTAAATATTGTATGTGTATGGTAAATGATGAAACAATTACCTTACCCTTCTGTTCTGAACATAGTAGATGCTCATCACTTATCTTTACTTATACTTGTATTCAAATTTTTGCACAACCTATATACTAGTTTGGGCTACTCTTTGAATTAATAAAAACCACCAATTATTGTTCTTGTTAATATTTGAGATTCAAAGAACCACCTAGGTGGAGGGTTACATATGTTCTTTGAGCTTTAGAAGCAAAGTAACAATTCCTGAGGATTTGACCTCCTGTGACTTCTTAAGTGTTTGCTCACGAGCTTGTCTACTCTAAAAGGTTATATACCAAACCCGATTTTTTAAAATTTTTGACAACTAGTGGATAAATGAATACATACCCAAGTTGATAGTTGGTGGGCTCATTCAAGGAATTGGCCCCTCCTACTATACCCTTACATTTAAGAAAGAAAAATAAAGCCTATATACCGTTACCCATCTGATGTATTTTCAAAATGGCACCCACTACCAAGTTGCTCTTAGGGTATGTTTCCAAGGCTTACACTTAAAAGAACTCAAACTAGTATTTTTCTTCCATTTTTCAATTTGACAAAAGTGGCTAATAAAAATGACTTTTAAAACACTTTTAACCATTGCTTTTATAGTGTAAAATGATTCACACTTAATCATCATTTGCTAATTTTAATATCTGCCTTCTAATGTTAATTTCTAATGTAATAGTATAAAGATTTTTAAAAAAAAGATTAAAGATTTTTTTCAAATTTTAAAAGATGTAAAAAATATTATTGAAAAAAAAGTGGCCTATGAAAGGTGAGTTTGGAAAATTTGTGTGAAAAATATATCAATGTTTGGAAAGTTATGGTGAAATGCAAAAAAAATTTAGAAGATGAAAATTTTGAATCAAACTAGAAAATGTTTTACAAAAATATGATATGATATTTGTATATTATTATTTTTCCTTTTTGGGGTGTGTGAGCAGTCAAAAAAATTTCAACCCAGTGAAAAAAACATTTTATCTATAAAAGTTTTCCTTCACACCAAAGGGCCCCCAAAACAAAAAAATTGTCCCAAGAAAATTAAGTAGAGCACATACCCATAGCAACCTTGAAGAATATTTATAGCAAATTTGGATTATTGTAATTCTGGCACTATGTTTTCATTACTTTACCAATACTTTTAATGCATTTTCACAATGTCCAAGTTCCACACCCCATGTGATGAGTGTTTTTTTAATGAAATGCTTCATGCAGCCAAAGTAGTTATGACCCAGAGAAAGGTGTTAAAAAAAAGTGGAAGTCATCCCTAACAAGATTTAATTAAATCTTGTTACAAGAAAGATATGAAGTATAAACATTTAATCATCTTTTTAAAAAATTTGTTGCATCTTCAGAAGTAAACCTTAAACCCACGCAACTTGACGTAATGCTAGATTCGTGGAAAGGTGTGCCATATGCATAGAGGCTTTGTTGAGGCTATGATTTGGGGGAGGTTGAGGATAAGAGCATTTGCTCCTTGTTTGTCCAAATACACAGAAAGTTAGGGAACAATTTTGTTCAGCCTTACCCTTCACCCACATTAGCACTCTTACTAAGCTCATGCAGACTACAAACATAGTCGCCCTACCCAAGTTTGTGGCATGCTGCCAGTATTAGAGGACAATCTAACCTCCATAATCTACCTTTCGTCTAACGGATTGTCTGATCCCAAACAGACATAAAATTGTAAATAGTAAACATTTTCAAAACTAAACATAGAAATCTAGCAATTTCAGATTTTTTTTTAATTTCCAAAAAACTAAACCAAATTTCCAAATATTAATTTTTGATGCAACAAAACTTAATTTTTATAAATTTTCAAAAATAAATAATATGTTTTTCAATGTCGATGACCATGGTATGTGGGTATGGGAATTATTGTGGCATTGGGGATGGATGCCTTTCAAGTTGAAGTTTTTTTGTTTTTTTTTGGGACTGAGCCATTATGATTGGCTGAACCCAAAAGAGAAAACCCATCACACTTTGAAAGTTGCCCAATGCAAAAATTTATATCCTAGATGCGTTGTAGATTTTTTTGAAAATCTTGTTTTGTATTGATACCTTTTGTGAACCTAATATTTAAACATGACAACTTTGGACAATTATCCCTGAAAATATGGCGAAATTTGCAAAAGTATCCCAAAACAACCATTGTAGCATTTGCATGTGATTTTTTTTTTCTTTTGTTGCCACAATGCAAAAGTTCACCCAAGAGAAACCATTGTCAAACAAGACCCTCCCAAACTCTCAAGTACCCAACTTCACTTTTGGTACAACCAAAAACGCCTTGATGAGAGAGGGTACAAATTTGTTATTTCACAATTTTTGAACCAATAGAGCAAAATTTATTCAATTTAAAGTGAATTTTTTTCTTTAAATTTTTCAAATTTTAAAAATGATTTTCTCACAATTAACTTTACAAAGTTCCATATGAACTTCGGAGTTAAGCCCCCTGACAGTATTAAGATCTTGGGTCAATGGTCGACTATCTGGGTTTGTTCACTGGTGCACTTAAATTTTGGGGACCTGTTTTGATAGGCAAAGTCAGGCAGATGGCTAAAGAGTCGGCCCTCCTCCTTTGCTGAACTCATTCTATAAAATGTTGTTTTGTGTGGACAGAGCCCTTGTAAAAATGTCATGACGTCAGTTTGAAGGGTACTTGTCACAAGCCCTAAAGTAACCACTGACGAGCTCTGGCTATGTGGCAGCCAGGATGTGGCCCCTGTTCTGTACCATGGACTTTAATGAAAATTGGTAGTAAACTGCGAGGCCCCGGGGTGGGTAATGCTAGCTATCGCGAGATGCTAGATACCCACCCCCCATCAAGCTCTGTTCAGTCCGGACGTTGTTTTTCTTGTCTTCTTGCACTTGTTTTTCGGCCTTGCATGGTTCTGCATGAAACAACGCAGCATGGTTCTACATGTTTTTTGTATTCTGCAAAAGAACTTAACAATGTAAGGTTTACTTAACAATGAAGGGCAGTGAACCCAAGGCTGATTATATTTACAATCTGGAATTAGAAGCTTGGGAGTTATATTGGGTTCTTTGCAGATTCTTCGACATCACCATCTACCACAATTTCCAACACCACGAAAACCAAGATCATCAACAAAACTGATATTACCACCTAAAATGGAGATCATTCACACCAGTGCTTTTTCAAAGGATTTTGTGATGTAGCCAAGATGGATTATGTAAGACACAAGTTAGCCAAAATTGGCTACATACTAAGTAGAAACAAAATAATGTTCTTGACTACCTACTGAAACTTATCAGAAACTTCAGTGTTTATCATTTTTTTCCCTTGAAAAATTGCAAATTTGGGCCATTTTTTCAATGAAAAGTCCCTTGTCTAAGTAGAAATAGTATTTTCCAAGTCCAAACTTGACACGAATTTGCTGATTAAAAATAATGATGACCCACAGACAAAAGTAACATCACCTGCCAAAACTGGGCTCCTACACAAGAGAGCTAAAAATTAATGAAGAAAACAGTTGAGGAAATTGTCAAAATAGTAAAAGAGTCGCAAAAACACTGCCCTAAATAGTAGAAATCCATCGAAAATTCCTTTGTCACAGCATGCAACCTCACACCTAAAACCTCATCCAAGAGCAGTGTGGAGCAAATTGGAGCTAGAAACTCCTGTTTTTTAAAAATGTTGCGGCCCCCATCCAAGGGCAAAATTTTGCCCTGGTTGGCGAAAAAACCAGACACTCCTTCTATATGTTTAGCTACATGATGGAAACTAAATATATGGATATCAATCTGACGATTGTTATTTTGGTTTCCTACACTTTTGGTGATTGAAAATCTTCAAAATCATTATTTCTATTTCTCTGTTCGGTGAAATTTCCCCAGTAAAAAAAAATGCTGCTCTGGCCAAGGTGGACCAGCACCCAAACTTGTACTTTTACCACTTCAAATGAGGCATCTAAGGAACAATTTAAGGCAAAAAAATGTTAGATTTGGACTCAGAGACACTGATTTAATCCAAGCTCGGGATAGTTATAATATTTCATAGCAATGTAAATGAATTTTGGGGCTTTTACCATACTAGTAGCAGTGTGGGTGCTGGTTTTGCCAAGTTTGCGAGGACCATTGATGGAAGTTTACAGTTCAAGTGTATTAGGCCGATCCTCATCAACAAAACAATTGAGAGTTCATAGTTCACACATGGTCACCTGTAGTCCTTGCTAGGTATTGTGCACAAAGGCAATGTCTTTTCTGGGTGTTTGAATTGTTGGCAAGTGAACCCACACACAGAGAGTGCCATACCTATGACTCATGTTCAACACTTGTTTATTCCTATGAGGCACTGCCATAGAAAAGGAGAAAAATAAAAACAATTTGTGGAAATTTTAGAAAATTAAATCCTTTTCGAAACACAAGATAACTTGAACAAAGTTATTAGTGGAGTTAGGATATTTAGCAATTGTTATTGAAAATTTGAAATATTCAGATTGGGGCTGACAAATCTCTACTTTTCATAAAAAAATTATTTTGACAACATTTTTAGAACATGAGTTGTAGATGAAGTATACATTGTTACCTTCTACCTTCACCTTCTAGAGTGAGGTCACTTATTAGAGCAGCTCCCCTGGTGCACCCTACTAAGGATTTCAGATTGAGTATTGCCATTATGTGGCCCACTTGGGAAAATATTCCCAATCTTGGCCATTAGCCTAGGTGGAATATGGTAAGAGAAAAGGAAGGGATACAAACTTTTGCCAAGCATTGAGTTGAGCCAAGAGGTGGTCAAGAGAACAATTTTTTTTCCTTTTTGGGGAGGTTTGGGAACAAATGTGCAATATGAGAAATAATCTGCTTTCAACCAGTGAAAGCTGGTCCTTGCATGTCCAAAAACACAAAGTGGTTGTCTATATCAAAGTGGAGGCATCAAATTACATCTAGCAGATAACATTTCAATCTAATTCAATTTCTCAAAGTCATGGCTACATGGAGAATCAGTACATAGATGAATTCAATGCTCTTGGATTTGGCTATGTATGTAAAAATGATCTATTTCGGAATTGTTGATCCAAATCATATTCACCATTGAGGTGTTAGGGTTTGCAACTACCTACATCAAGGACATAACTAATCTTGAGGTTTTAAAAAATGTTTGAAGTGTGTTGAATTGATTAATCTTGACACATACAGTCCGGTTCAAATGCAATAGCAAGATCGTTTTCAGTTAGATTGCTCATATCAAGGTTAGATCTTAATACGATTTCCATAAGTCTTCAAGTCTCGTCTTGTTTTTCACCATGAGCATTTTGAACATTACTAAAAGTCATCCGGGAGTTGGAAGTTTCTTAATTGTTCCCAATATCACCATCTACTATCGATCACACACTTGACTCAAAAGGACCTTTGATAACTACCATGAGCTATGTACATTTTGGCAGACATTAAAAGTTTTGTTGACTAAAATGATTAAGAACACAATTTCTTCTTTCATTTAATTTTCTCCAAAATTTGTTGTAATCAAATTAAGATGGTTTTAGGCATCATCATTTGTGGCAACCCAAGCCTCCAAGTCATGAACAATGAGTAGAAGTGAATGGTTACTATGAAATATAAGCAAGATGGGTCTATGTAAAATCCATGTAAGGTTTTGAATATCTCTTTGGCAATTTTAATTGTTGTTGAAACAGATTCTAGTATTGTAATCATTCCTAACACATTAAACACTGCAACTTCACAAAGATGCAGCCATCTATTAGAAACAATAATACTAGAACTTGTCTATGGGGTTCAAGAATGAAACCACTAAAATGCAAGGGTATATAACATGAAGCTAGTACCAAACCTTTTTATTTTTCTTGCATAATAGTTTTGGGTCCTCAAAAAGTCACAATATAACATGCTAGATCAACCCATAACATTTGAAACATTTATGTTAGTTTCACATTTGATTATTTGAAAAAATTAACTTGAACCACAAAAACTATCAATGCCCTTTTGCATACTAAATGTTCAAAACAACATTGTTGCATACTATGCTATTATATTCCAACAACTCCCCTAGGCATTGCCATCCCCTGTTCAATGCATGATGAATGTCAAACTCAATAGATGTCCATTTGAAAAGTAGTATCCCAAAAACCCCAACTCCCACCTAAAGCTTCTAAGTCCTAATTAATGCAAAGGAGACAACATCTCCTAGGAGGATAATATTGGTTAACATAGTGAGCTTACAAGACAAAACCCAATAGCTTTTGATGTTGAATAATCCATTTTTTTCCATTTTTGTTCATAACATCTAACCATTACATTTTGTTTTGAATTCACCACCTTCATTTGCACCTCCCTTGTTAAGTGCACTAGATATTGGCAAAATACTAAATTTGTTATAAATGAAAGTTTAGTTCAATCAAAAACCAAGGATTATGGAAGGTGAAAACACAAGTTTAGATTCACGCTCCAAAACTTATTTGTGTACATCAATCCCAAGTTAAAGAGGATACACACGAGGACAAATTCCAAGAAGGGTATGCACTATATGCAACCCATACTTGATTATAACTCATTTTGCTTTGGTAATTTAAACTACTTATTATTAACACTTATTGAGGTGTTGCATGGGGGAGGATGTATTTTGGATTGCAACAAGATTCATTAATGAACCCATGAAACATGTGGGCATCAAATTTGAAAGTTTTTGTCTTTGGAATTTTCTTTTGCTTGTTACATAGCTTGGTTGATCATGATACTATGATTTTTATTATGATGGTTCTCAAATAAATTGCAAAAATGAAATAACTAGTTTTATAAGGTAACCATCTTTACCTGATTATTTAATGACGACATATAAAAATTGAATGAACAATTTTTTGTACCTTCAAATTACCACATAATAGTTGTTTAAATTAGTTTGATGTGGTTCTCTTTTTCAAGAAAGATAACTAGGTGTGGATTGTGTATGTGGAGCCTTGTCTAACATCATCAAAGTACTAATTTCAATTGTAAACTATGGTTTTCAAAAGAAAAACCCTTCAAAAAATCTACCTTAAATCACCAATTTTTTGGAAATCAAAAACCTAAAACATGCAAATATTAAATTTTGAACATTAAAAAAAATGGAAATAGGAGTTCTTTAATTTTTGAAATTTCCAAAAATATAGAACCAAACTATATAATAAAATAAAAAAGCTGCCCAACATTGGTTTGATTGCCTAACTAATTAAGGAAAAAAAACCTTGTCCTTCAAACCCCATAAGGTGAAAGAATTATACTATCCAATCAATATGAGTCCTCCAATGGGCACAAGTTACAAAAAGGTTTCGGCATTCAAAAGTTTCAAAATCTTGATTTTTTCTATAAAAGTTTTTGGATATCTTATTTTGGAAAGAGATTTCACAGTCACATCCTTTGTGTATTGAATAGCAGGGCTTGACAATAGTGAGGCTTCACTACCAAATGTAATCTTACAACAAAAATTGAACATAGGCCTTCACCTCTAAGCATATTAGGATCTCACTTACTCCTCATTTGATAATGTCACTATATGGAATTACAATCCATCCTTCCTCATTACAACTATCATGTCAAATGTGAAATAATTTTACTTAAGAATAATATCCTTTCAACACATGATATGCATTATATTTTGAAGTTGTAATTTGAATCTTAATGATGATGAAAAAGTTCATTGTTTGGACAAAAAGAATTCATTTATTAACTATGGATGAAAATATTCACTATCAATATGAACAAAAGGTCTTCATTATATGGGATTTGGTTAGGACACAAAACCTCAACAAACTCAAATTATTTTCTTTGTATGCATAGTACAAACAAAAAACAAACTTAACAACAATTTGATTACAAATGAAATTTCTTTTACATTTCACATCAATTTTTTTTTTCCATAATTAGCAATGAATGACATCATTATATTGACATCATCTTTGCCTATAAATAGCCATATATATATATATATATGCCACATGGAAATACACGTGTGAAACTAGATTGAAATAGATTGAAGTCAAAACATGTTAAAATTTGCATGGACCGATGGAATGACTTTGCCTCTTCCCCTTGCAAAAGTCGATAATTCACAAACTTAAAAACCTTCATACAATTCAATCACATTTTTTACACTTGGACAATTGAATCTAAGGTCACATCGAGAAATCTTCCAACATTTGTTTTTGGAAGTCGTCATTCCTATAGTCATGACAAACCCATCAAATAAGAGGACCCTTGTTGTTTATCCTATGGTATTTAACCCTAACTTGACCAAATGACTTTGAAATACTTTTCTTTCTTTCTTTCAAAAAGTCAACAAGCCATTGTTTAGCTGAATTTTTCTCTTCAACCATGTTAATGTAGTTCCTTGTTCAAGCAAGGTTCTTTTCCCTTGAAATGAATCATGATCCAACATTTTGTGTATTCCATCACTAGGCAAATAATCCCCAAGGGCATCCATGTAAAGTGCTAATAACAAACCTTTTCCAAAGTTGGGTATCATGTCACCAATTCCTACAGCAACATGCACCCCCACTTTCAACAAAATGGAAAAAATGGTAAGACCAATGACAAGGTGGGACCCATTTTCGCACTTTTGGGTCAATCAAGGTAATTTGTTTGCCTTTTTGATTTTCCCCAACATGAATCCCTTCAATGTATTCACACAAAAGATGGAGATGGACCATTTGAATCTTGGGTAACATCTTCATAATAAGTTTGCATTGGTGATTAGAACCTGTCGTGGTGAAATAAACATTGCATGGAACTTGTCATTGCACTAAGAAGCTTATTGTGTTATCCAATTCCATCCTTAACATATTGTGCAACTTGCTCTCCATGGATTGAATATCTTGCTTTGTTCTTTCCATCGATTTCTCCAACTTGCTTTCAAACCTTTTCTCCATTAGATGCATTTCATCAACAATTTCATCTTTTGCATCTTTTATCTTAATGACAATTGCATGATGAAAAGACTCCATCAAATGTTGCAAAGTAACATCTCCATTGGATTGGGAATCAATGTGTTATTGGACATGGTATGGAACAAATCCATTTTGATTTCATTTTGAAAATCTTGAAGGTAGATTTCAAAATATGTCTTGTTTTCTTGTAGCTTGGTAATTCAACTTTCCAACTCCTTAAGTGTTTTATGTTGCCTTTGAAAAACTTCATGGGTATCAACTTCACCAAAAGGGATATTGTTAAAACACTTTTTCAAAGGCACTGGGTTTGCTTGCAAGAAGAATGTTGCAACAAGTTACACACTATAAACATTTATGTAATATATACATGTAAAAATGTGAATATGTATTGCTCGTGATTATGTCATGAATAGAAGTCAATACCAAAAAACAATTTACCACATTATACAAGTGTTTCAAATTATATTTAAAACCCATTGGTTCATTCAAATTATTTTTTTAATCACATGTTTCAATAATATGATGGAGCCAATATTTCATGTAAACACATTAAAGTTTACTTGAAACATTACACCATGAAAACATTACATTTGTTGTGATACCTATTATTGTATAATGAAACTATATCCACTTTAAATGATGACACAAAGTAAGGTGAATAAATTAAATATTATTCAATATTCAATGGGACATTGAAAATATGACTTGAGATAAAAATTTACCTGGGCTTTTGGGAAAAATCTTGGGGTGAATGTGGTGAGTTCTTGGTCATAACATTGTAACTTTTGTCCAAGGTGGATGAGAGTTGTTTTTGGTGGAAACTTTTTGAAAATCTATTCCAAGGGTCTTACACCTCATGCAACAAAATCATTAGGCTTCAATATAGTGGGTACAAATATTCACATTGAATTTTGTGCATTTGGATTTCCTTTTTAAAAAAATTTAGAATATGCAAGGTACATTTTTAACATCAGGGAAAGAAAATATTTGGGGATATCAATTGCAATGTTTGTGCCATCATGAATGATCTTTTTCAAAGACCGTTTGATGAGACTTTAGATGTTTTCAATGTTGCCAAAACCATCTTTAAAAATTTGTTTCCATCCGGCTTTTCAACATCTCCATGAAGTGTGATGAGGTAGCCCATCACTTCATTACAAAACCAATTCGGATTCACAACCACAAAATCTTCATCCTTGAAATAGATGACTTCACGAGCATCATGCAAAAACATTGTTATTCCTACATGTGGTTTTAAATTTGATTTTCTTTCAACTTCCAAATTTTGCAAATTTGGTTCTACCTTGTGAACAATGTCATTCTCAAATGCTTCCATTGTCACAATGGGTTTGTAAGGATGTTTTTGGTTCCATTCAGACAAGCCATGTTGCACCTTCATGCATGCTTCATGTATGTGTGGCACCTTTTTGAGGGTTGATGCATAATTTTGCATCACCTCTTTCACCACCAATTTTGTTTCTCGAGAGGAGTGGGCATTGATCAAATGACAAATTAGAGATTAATCAACAAAAGCAGCAAACTTTTGTTTCAAATTTCTTAAACGAGTTTCCACAAGGGGTTTGTCATCTTGAAACCCCTTGTCACCATTTGTCAAAACAACCAACATTTGGGGTGTGGAAAATTTAACGACCTTTTGGTGTTAGATGAAATGAATTGCAACCAACAATGAATTTCATCATGGATATCATTTGGATCCTTTTTTTGCCCATTTTTTTCTATCAAATGGACTACACCAAGACAAAATAGTAAACATTTCCTTGTATGCTCAAGTTTGGAATCATGGTGTCATGAAAGGCTTGGTACTCTCATTGGTTTGCCAAATTCCAAATGGAGATTTTTTTATTTTCACCATCAACAAGGACATTGATTTGTATCCCTTGTGTTCTTTTGGCCATTTTATCTAGGTCATTGTTGAAGCAAAATCCCTTGAAATGTTTGTGCAACTCAACCACCTCCATCGGTGGAATGAACATCTTTGCTTGGAATCCTTTTACAACACTTTTAACCATTGACCTCCTTAATGTAGTCTTGCCTATCAAATTAACGAGACATGAATTTAATGAGTTTAATTATGTTGAATACATTTTTATTATGCCACATCTTTACTATGCATTCATTCAAGGGTTTGTAATTTTTTAACATTATAATATATTTAAATCAATTGCACTTCATGGATAGGGATAAATGATTTTAATGTGCATATAAGTAAAATAAGTTCTACTTCAAACTAGGTTAAAACTTCTCAAAGATTTAATTTTTGAACTTCAAGTTTTGAAAGAATTTTAGTATAATGGAAGGCAAGCAATTTGATATTACATGGTGGTTTGTAAAAAAAAAAATGATTTCATTATTATTAGCCATCTTGTTTTATTTCATTCATATTCAATTTTATGTTGAGGAATAAAATTAGCTAAATTGAATAATAAAATTGACAATAATAATCAAAATTTTGAAAATAAAAATAAAAATAAAATTCAAATTATTGTATGGCCCTTGTTTATTTTCTTGATGTTTTGTTGATTTACCACTTGAAATAAGTCTTCTAAATATATCAATTGTGTGTTAAGATATGACAATGTACCAAGCCACTTATATGCACATTAAAATCATGCACTTTAGAAGCCAAGTTTGTAAGCAACTTCAAAAATTGAGCAAATGCCAATCAAAATTTAAAAGTTGCAAAATCAATTAGTACCCTATAGTGATCGGCAAAAATCTCAAGCTATAGTGAAATATATATTTAATCATGTTTATTAATAGTCAATGATCTTGAAGAGATTTTATTTTACTTTTTATCATAATTAATCTAGACATATTATAAGCTATTAATTACAAAATTAGGATGTCTGAAAATTTGCTTAAATAATAATTGTTAACAATTGTAATTGATCTACTGGGGGGTGTACATTAAACTTGGTTAATAAATGGAATTTGGTTAATCTAATATTTCCTTTAATTAAACATTATGGAAAACAATTGAGTGTAGTTAGGAGGAGTGGGAATTCAAGTTCTTCAAGTTCTTTCAATTGTACAAGCTACCACAGTTGAGTAGAACCTATGTTCTAATAATGTATAGATATATTGTACTTCATATTTTTAGTTTCCTGGACTGATTCCTCACCCAGTTCTCATAGTATGGTTGATAGATCAATCATTCACTAAATTTGGGTTGAATCAACTTTCCATTCAATAGGTGTTATGGAATTTTTTTCCTTCAAAATTTGATGAATTTATGACATATTCTCCATGAAAAAACACAACACCACATCAAAATTATATTCTCCAGGTCAAAATTTGATGAAATTTCACAAATAAAAAAAATTGACCCACACAAAACAAAGACCACCCACCAGAACCGTGATCATACACAAGAGATCCATAAATTAAAATTTTGCAAAAGTGGCAATGGATGAATACCTGTAGCTGATAACATGGGGTCTGGTGTAGCACCTCAACATCAACCGCTTATGCTTGGGGCAACTTGGTTGAGATTTCGAAGTGCCTTTCTTTCTAGGGCAACTTGTTTGAATATTTCCAGTCCCTTGCTCCTAGGTGATCAAGTTTTGGGCCCAAGCACTTCATGAAACCACCCATTTGCCCTAGGAAACACA
>Ga0116228_10003607_pt1 | contig 13626 bp, 16 predicted proteins | sample S1TSphfallax_2_FD_89694 | JGI IMG/M metagenome (GOLD analysis project Ga0116228, IMG submission 89694) | Host-associated microbial communities from peat moss isolated from Minnesota, USA - S1T2_Fc - Sphagnum fallax MG | ecosystem: Host-associated > Plants > Peat moss > Unclassified | place... | reverse complement strand
TGAGATGACCTGGGGATCAACTTCTGATGTGGCAGGTATTGTTACAAGGCGACCACTGGTGCTGCAATTGCATAAGACTGATGAAAGGTCTGAGTATGCTGAGTTTTTACACATGCCCAAGAAAAGGTTCACTGACTTTGGTAAGTGTACCATACGTGATTTCCAAATGTATCTCCTGTTTCAGCTGGACACTGCAGCCTTTTGTTGCTGACCTGACATGTTCTTAAGTATCCAGTACCTATGGCATGCAGATGCAATTGTGGTTTGTTTCCTGGTGAAATGTCAAATTGAAGTACCTGCTTTCCTATGCAGCTGCGGTCAGGAAAGAGATTTCTGATGAGACAGACAGAATCACTGGCCGAACAAAACAGATTTCCAATGTCCCAATTCATCTAAGTGTTTACTCTTCAAATGGTAAGTTAAAAACTTTGAAATCAGAGTACAAGGTTGCTCAGGATGTACTCTTATAATGCGCACCTGTCATTTGTTGAACACTTTTTCAAGAGTGCAATTACCTATCTTATGGCCCTTAATATGCAATTGCCAGTGTGGAATGATTGGATTGTGAAGGCTATATTTGTTCCACCTATTTTAAGCTGTCATTCAACTGACCATTAGCATTACTTGTGATTGGAAACTTCTTAGATCAAACACTTCATCTTTTAGCTGCACATTTCTTGTCTCTTGTTGAATAACACAACCAAACTAGGAATCTGGACAGATCTATCCTAGGGAATCTGACAATTTTTTGGTGTTGCAGTGGTGAATCTCACTCTCATTGATCTTCCTGGTCTTACAAAAATTGCTGTTGGTAAGTCAAATTATGCAGTCTGTTCAGCAGGATTTCATTTGTGTTGTTCCTAGACTAGATTCCAGGCTGAGTTTTCAACAGTGGCTGAATAGCTGATATTTCTCTTAATTTCCAGTTTTGTGAATAGCTGCGTTCTCTGGAAACATTTTGAGCATGATCAGCTTCTTTTTGCAGATGGGCAATCTGATAGCATTGTTGGAGATATAGAGAACATGGTCCGATCTTACATTGAAAAGGTAATCTGATTTTTAATCTTAGTAGACCGGTCTCCTTCAATCTACTGTGCTGAATGATGAAATGTGTTGAAATGTTGGATTCACAGAGATCTAGGCAGAACAGTAGCAAGTGGGGTTAAGCTTAATAAGGTGGTGTTTTCTTTGCAGCCAAATTCTATCATCCTGGCTGTCTCTCCTGCCAATCAGGATATTGCTACATCTGATGCAATTAAGATTGCCAGAGAGGTTGATCCACAAGGTTAGTGCTGCTTGAAGGGTGACTCTGTTTCTGGCCTTGTTGTATATGTCTAAATAGTGCGCTGTGAGTGTCTGTCTTCAAATTTATTTTAGTTTCATACAAAATGTAGTTAGGGTCTATTTTTGGAACATTATCTTGTTTGTTGTTTCCACAGTGCACTTAGCATCTAGGTTGCTGGGTTGCTCTTCCACTCATCCTTGGATCAAGCTTTCCTCTTGATGCTTTCCTTATCTCTGTTTGTTTCTCCATTAGGTTCATCTCCTTGTCTGAGGTTCTGGTTTGCACTTGGCTCTTTTGAGATTTAGTAGTAGATTAGAGGTGGTCTTATCACATTTGGAAGTTATGCCCAACATTATGTTATGCTTGCTAGAGGGTAAGTGCAACAGTGCCAAATAATATTGCCATAAGCTACATTGTAATCTAAACTCCTAAATTTGCTTCATGACATGAATGAATGTCACATATGGAACATGTGATGAAACATCTCAACAAATTACATCCATCATCTGATGTGGCATCCTCTGCATGCTTGTGTTCTTAGGGGAACGCACTTTCGGAGTGTTGACAAAGCTGGATCTTATGGATAAGGGTACAAATGCTCTTGATGTGAGCCTTCTTGCCTCATCAACCTCTTGTCAAATTTGATATACATCTGTATTTTGGCAACCACAAATACATATCATGTGTTGTTCATTTCAGCTCCCATTGCTGACATCCCACACTATTTGCAAAGAGAACCCTGACATGAGTACTGGGACAGTTCTTTCTATGGCTGGTGGGCATATTTTTAAGTATAAATGGTGATGACAACTTCAGGTTGTTTGGGCTGCCTAGAGAGCTAATCTGCTAAAAATGTGAAATGTAGCCCAAATTATCTGTCATGTGGAATGTACAAGGGTTAGATCTTGGGTTGTCATAAGCTAGCTACCCAATGGTGGTAATATTGGTGCAATCCTCTATGAGAAAGGAATTAGTTGCAACATAATTCTCTGAAGAGAACAATAGGAGCTACGTATATATGATACACATGTGATGCATGCATAACTCCATCTCTTTGAGCAGGTGTTGGAGGGGCGCTCCTACAGGCTGCAGCATCCATGGGTAGGAGTTGTGAATCGTTCACAGCAAGATATCAACAAGAATGTAGACATGATAGCTGCCAGGCGCAGGGAGCGTGATTATTTCCATCAGAGTGCAGATTATGGCCACCTTTCAAGCAGAATGGGTTCGGAATACTTGGGAAAACTCTTGTCAAAGGTACCACATAGTGTTCTGTAGTGCCATCAGATTTTGGGGATATTTCTTTTCCCCATGTATGCAGTGGTATCTTTTATAAGCAACTTTTAATCTCTATAGTATGCAGGATGATGAAGGGGTTAGTATGTGGAGAATGTAGCCTCTTTATGGTGCTTCAAGTTGAAGGGCACAGAAGGAAGTTGCATGATATGTGGTGTACCTCTTAGAATATAGTGCCAGGGGGTCCCAAATGGAAATTGCAGAAACTGTTGGTGTTATTAATGTCCGTAAGTGATCCCAACCATGTTACTTGTCTGCAGCATTTGGAGGCTTTTATCAAGGCACGAATTCCTAGTATCCAGGCCATGATCAACAAGCAGATTGATGAACTTGAATCTGAATTGAACCAAATTGGCAGGCCTTTGGCAAATGATGCAGGGGTACACTTCTCTTCCCTCATCCTATATTCTTCCTGGTAGGAAGGAAATTGCCAACAGTGCTGGTTGAAGCCAAACTATTGTGCTGTCAATGAGGAAATTGAGAAAATTTGGCATGCAACACAACTTGGTTACAACACATTCTGTGGCAGCTTTTGGTCAATGAAACCACTCCTATTTTTCAGGTGTTGATACAGTGATGCATTTCTTTTGCAGGCTCAGCTGTACTCCATTTTGGAGCTTTGTAGGACATTTGACCATATTTTCAAAGATCATCTTGACGGAATGTAAGTCCTTTTTCTTCCTCATGAATTGTTCTTGATGATAATATATGCAGTTGTGCAGGAGCTTCCTGCACATTAGGCAGATAAGTTATGAAATAGAGGCAGATCATTGGAGGTAAAAAATTGTTGAGTTTCCATTGGGTCTAAACACAGCTTAATGATTTGGCAACAAAATGACAACAGCACAATGTCTTGGAGGAGACCAGCTTTACACTTGTGGGTCAAATTTTGTCACCGGGCAATTGATTCCCGTAGTGTCAGAAACTCCATTCAACCTGGTTGTAAATTTGGGAGTCTTGTGTCTTTACAACAAATATCATTCCTGGAAAGCTAAATTGCATCAGAGACTATGTTATTGCAGACGACCCGGAGGTGAAAAGATTTACTCTGTGTTTGATAACCAACTACCAGCTGCACTAAAGAAGCTGCCATTTGACAAGCATCTCTCAACTCAAAATGTGCGGAAAATTGTATCAGAAGCTGATGGCTACCAGCCCCACCTTATAGCCCCTGAGCAAGGCTACAGGCGCCTGATTGAGAGTTCCCTTGTCCTCTTCCGTGGACCAGCAGAAGCAGTAGTTGATGCAGTATGTCTTCATCCTCTGCTGCTTTATTATTTGTTCTGTCATTATTTGTTACCTCTCAAGTACATCTACATCATTCTAAACATTCACATTGTTTTCTTCAGACACATTTCATCCTCAGGGACCTTGTGCGGAAATCAATTGGTGAGTGCAAGGTATGTTTCACTATCCCATCTCTTTAAATTTCAGTCCAGTTCCTTAAAATGAACCTTAGCTCTTCTTTATTTATCTTGAAGATGTATGCTGGGCAAATGACAGAAAGAGTATTTCCTGTTTCTTTTTTCTCTAGATACATCTGTTCAATGATTGCATTGCCATTCTCTGGAATTTTTGCAGGAATTGAGGCGGTTCCCCACCCTTCAAGCAGAGCTTGCCCAAGCAGCAATAGAGGCCTTGGAAAGAATGAGGGATGAAAGTCGAAAGACATCTCTCAGGCTGGTAGATATGGAGTCAAGTTATTTAACTGTTGACTTCTTCCGGAAGCTTCCCCAAGAAGTTGAGAAGGGAGGAAATCCAGGTGCCTCCACAATGGATCGGTACACTGATGGTCATTTGCGGCGAATTGGTAAGCTTGATCCCTTCCCATTTCATGAAGGTCTGCAGAGTTCATTTCTTGATGTGAAGGCAAGTGGTGCCTTGTCACTAACAGCAAAGTCTAGTCCCCTGTTGTGCTGAAAAGGTAGTTGCTTGGATATTCTGGCAGGTTCAAATGTGTCTGCATATGTGAATATGGTCTGTGAGCTTCTGAGGAACTCTCTTCCAAAAGCTGTTGTACACTGTCAAGTTCGTGAGGCAAAGCGGTCTCTACTTGACCATTTCTACGCCCAAGTTGGGAAGCGTGAGGTAGACATCCTTCCTTTTTCAATTTCTTCCTGTAGTTCCAAAGCCAACCACCTCGCTGAAAATGATGCAGTAGCCCAAAATGGGGTGAAGACCCCCTCAATGACACCCACTCAAGATGGCAAACTTGTTGTCTCCCTTTGTCTTTGTGTGGTTCCTCATTCTGAAGATTATTTTCTATCCTCATGGAGGTCTGCCTCATCTTTGAATTTGCTCATATTTTGTCTCTTGGTGATTTGTGGATTGCTGTGCTTCTGAGGGGATTGACCTAGACTTTGAGACAGAGGCATATAGATAACTTGCAAGACATGATTTTACTGAAGGTGCAATGCAGCACACTGATTGATTGAAGGTGTGTACTATGCAGGGGAAGCAACTGTCTCAAATGTTGGATGAAGATCCAGCTCTCATGGAGCGCAGAACTCAAATTGCTAAGAGGCTTGAGCTTTACAGAGCTGCTCGTGATGAGATTGATGCTGTGGCATGGCTGAAGTGAGTCAGTGGGCTTGGTCAACCACAGGGAGATTCCTCATCACTTGGTTCCAACAGCCTTCAGTGTCTAAACAGATAAACACTTTCCTCATGGATACCACCCAATGGATAGAAAGAATTTGGCCAAGGATTTGCCAGGTACTTTGAAGGTGGAGCTCTATTGAGTTTCAGATATTGAACTGGTAAAATCTTTGAGGCAGTTAGATTCATTCTTTTACCTGAGTGCAATTTTCACTCAAATGGCCAGAATATGACAATCATTTGAGCCATAAGCATGTAGTGTAGGGTGATTCTTTCCTTGCAGTCTTTTGAACTATTACAGTTAGAATCATCTTAAGGCATAAATGTTGAGACATGTATTCTTTGATAAATTGTTGCAAACAACACTCTACCTTGAGTATTGTTTCCCATATTTTTGTATGGGGTTTTCTCATTTTGTGCATTTTTTGGTGTTTTGATGAAGTCTAAAAACACAACACAAACAACAGGACTGTTGAATATTCCTCATAGAAATAGCAGCTGGGTGGGGGTTGTGGGGACTTTGACCTTGTTTTGCAAGAGCTCTAAAACTTGTGTCAGAATTCATCTCTCTGAGTTTTGCCTGTCTGATGGCTGAAAGAAACAGAGAACTGAAGAAATTTACTTCATTGAACTCCTCCAGTGATTGATGAATGGATGTAGCTCCCTCTTCTCCAGTGGTAACAAAATTGTTTCCTTCTCCTATCAAAAGTAGTCTACAAAAAACTATTGTTTGCTTCTTGTTAATTATTGTAATCTCTTTTCTGCGAACTAATGACAAAAGGGGAATCAACCCAAGCTGTTTCTTTTCCACTTTGCTTCTCTAAGCAAGTTGGTATTTTGATCGCAGTTTCAAGACCTTGTGGGAAGCTACATCACTCGAGTAATCAAGCCAATAGAAAAGGGTTTCCAGTCCTTGCTTCTCAGTGCGTGACATAAGCATCAAGGTCAGAGTAAATCTCTTCACTTTTGTTAGACCTTCAAGAATGTTCAGAGCCCCCTGCAAAATTCCAGACCCATCTAGAACATCAGAAGTTTTTCATCACTAAGCCAGTCAATTTACCTTTATCAATGTCCAGCACCAGTGGACACAAAACTATTGCTATATGTATATATGCCACATGTATATACATATATCTTTGCGGCAGACAGGTAAATAGCATATGTAAAAGTTGATTGAGTAACAATTGATTACTCTGAAGCTATGAAACCATCATTGAGGAAAAAACATACCTCGGCATCATTAGGCATGAATCCTTTTCGCAAAACTTCAACAAAAGTCTGCAAGATTCCTGTACTGAGTGATTCCTTAAAGAGTGCTGGGTATCTGTCAATCTCAATAGACTTGACATAGTCCCGTAGCCTGTTGACCTCCTGCTTCAATGATGTACATACCCTCTCAAATTCCAATGCTGTGAGAGGCTGATGCGGTGCCACTTGAGCCATGTTTGCACGTTTTTTAGATTCGCTGTTGGAAACCACTGGTGGATTGTTCCCACTGACTGCAGAAGAAACCTCCTTCACTGCCTCAGTTGCCAGAGATGTCATGATTGACTCTTCTTCACAAGGCTTACTTTGACTTGGTGATGGTGTTTCTCTCTTCCGTGTTTTGAAAATGGTTGTCTTCAGTGGCTTCAAAAGTGTGTCTTGGTCAGAAGGCTCAGTAATGAGGATTGGCTGATTTTCGGGTCTTGTGGCACTTGCTCCTGCATTGCGTTCCTTTAAAGCAATTGCTTTCTCCAGGTCTTCAATGTCTTTTGCAAGTTTCTTATCATTTGGTGAGAATGTGGCAACCAACTTCACATGAAAACAAAGACAACAAATCTTTCAAAACCATGAGACAAAAAACTCCAAACTATCAGGTGAAACAAGAAAGGATATTAGCAAAGATCATTATCAACTTCAAAAAACAAATCAACTTCTAAGCTCTTCTGTTTACTACTAACCTGATAGTCATGTAGAGCACCTTCAAGGTCACCAAGTTTTGACAGGGCTGTCCCACGTCTGTGATAGGCTTTTGTGTAGCCAGGTGCTAGTCTGATTGCTTCTGAGCTATCCTCAACAGCTTTTCTAAACTCCCCTAACTGCATCACCCCACAAACAGAAATTTGAAACTGATGTACACTGGCTCCAGTGACATACTCAAGAAAAAGATATAATAGGGTTTAGGGTTTTAGGGTTTATGGAAAACAGGTTGCACCTGTATGTAACAAAGAGAACGGTTGGCCAGAACTGCTGCTCCAATGGTACAAATTTCTAAACTCCGGCTATAGCACTCCACAGCCAGTGTGTATTCACCCTTCTTAAAGCACCTGTTTCCCTTCTCCTTCTCTGCTTCTGCTTGTCTCACTAATTCCTCTCTCTCCTCATTTGACCTCTCCTCATCATTTCCATTCGTCATGCATAGTTTTTCTGGCAATAGGCTCCCATTGACACTACCCACCTTTTGCACATTGCCTACAGGAGCATCATCACCTGAATTTTGTTTGTCATTTTGGGACTGTTGTAAAGTGACTTGTGAACCTTGAATCTCATGTTCTGAGCTTACCAACATCACTTGTGAGCTTTGGAGACTAGCTTCAAAAGACTGAGCATTTGTTTTGTTTCCAACTTCTGGCATTGGCTTGGGCTTTTCTACTGCTGCACCATCATGTCCAGATCTGTGTGCATCATCAGCTTCTGATCCCCATGCTCCAAGTTGTGGACACTGAATAGTGTCTTTCAATCCATGCACAGGTTGTGGATCTGAAACCAGTGCAGGCGCCTTAACTGCAGCACTTTTATCAGATTTTTTGTTGTTTCCATGGGTGAGAGGCAACTTGTCCTTGTTGACAACATTTTGTTGGGATTTTGGTTTGTGTTTACCTCCATTTGCTTGCTTAGATGCATGTCCTTCAGAAACATAAACTGGTGGTTTTGGAGTTTGTCCAGGGGATGCAGGGGTTTGGTTGCATTCAGACTTGTTTGAGGTTGTGGTGTTGTTTTCTGCAGCATCCCTAATTTCTTCAAATGTCATAGGCCCTACTCGCATGGGAATATAATTCACCTCCTCCATTTCCAAACTCAAGGACTTGAGTTCAGCAAGTACATGCTTATCTTCAGGCATTGCTGCCAGGACAACCTAGTAACCAAAAACAACCCAATGGATGATAAACACTTAAGATGGGGTTTACTTAAAGAGAAAACACCAGTAGTCATGAAGTCAATGCCAAAAAGAGACAAGAAGAACAGAAACAAAGAAAGGTCACCCATCAAGAAAGGGTAGCTCTTGGCCCTTCAGATTGGCATTAATGAAATGGGCTTACGAATCTCTGGAAAGAAAACAGGTCAAAAGATCCTTGAAAAGTTTGGGAAACACTTGTGGAATCTCAGAAAACATGAGGGGCTCACTTACTTTGAAGTCCGCCTGTGCTGCTTCAAGCTTCTTCAGAGCACGGCGGGCAAGACCACGTCGGAAGTAGGCTTTATGGGATGTCTTGTCTATAGCAATAGCTTCTGATGCATCCTCTTCAGCACCCTTGTATCTCTTCAACTTTAGTCGACACATTGCTCTATTTGAGAGAGTTGCTGGGTTCAATGGAACATAGTTTAGACTAGTTGTGTAGCACTCTTCTGCTCTCTCTATATCTCCATGAGCATAAAAACTGTTCCCTGTCAATCGCCACTCATCTGCAAGCATACCTTGATCTTTTACTTGATCTCCTTTGTCATCATCTCTCACAATTTCATTAGAGTGCGGCTTATTGTCCACATGTGACCCACCATCATTTTGACTGCCCTTTTGCTTCATATGAACACTGCCTCCTACTGTCACCTTTTGAGGTTGCTTCCCAAAAGCTATATGACCCTCTGGTATTGATTCTTGAGCCTCAATTGCTTCACATATCTCTTTCGGATAGTTGCTGTCTTCCTTTGTAATACTTGGTTCTGAGCCCATTCGGTGGTTCTCTGATATTGACACAATTTCACCACACTCTTTTGCTGCCATTTGCATGTGATCAACATCTTTCAAATCGTTTCCTTTCTCATTTCCCCCCTGCCCTTTGCTCTCTTCAGTCCTTTTTCCTTTGGAAGAGTTAGATACAATTGGGGTAGTATCTGTTTCAATCAGTGCCTCCACAGGTTTTGAAGTACCTGATGGTGCTTTTGTGTTCCCATTTGTTGCAGCATCCAAATTCACTGTATTGCCTACCTTCTTTGCTGTGATTTTGTTGGGTGAGGTTGATGGCAATATTGTTGTCTCCAATCTTCCTTTGTGTTGATTACTTGGCCAAGTGTATGTAGGCTTTGATTTCTCTGTTTGCTTGATGGGGAGACTAACTTCACTGTCCTCGACCACCTGCCCATCACAAAGTGGATTTGTGTCAACTTTTGCATCCACCTTGTAAACGGCTTCTCCAACTTCCTCTATTGTCATTCTCTTGGCACCCCTTACTGACCAGGTTGAGCATGTTGTTGTGGAATCGGCTTTCTCAGCTTTTTGTCTTGCAATCTCTTGATCTTCCTCCTCCTTTTGCTGAAACTTTTTCAAGATCAGCTCCGCACGTTTCACTAAAGCAATTGTCTCTTGACTGCTAGGATCCAATGCTAATGCTGCTTGTAGGTCTGCAACCATATTGGAATTTGCAACAAGAATCTTGTAAATAGGTGCTTGACTTGCTCTAAAGCTCATATCATTTTATATCTGACCATGCCACCACATATACAAGCATTCAAAGGATTTCCCACAGCTGGAACAGACTGAAATATCAGCTCTATCACCTAATCTGGACTTGATATTCTCCTCAATCACATATTGGAAACATGATTAAGAGGTTCAGTATTCTCGTGGCCAATGTAGCTTAGGGATTTCAGGCCAAGACCCAGTCCAAGCTAGTCACCAAAAGTCAAGGCAAATGAAGGTGAGTGCACCTTGCATGGCATCTTCAGGTTTATCCATCTCCAGACTAGCCAAGCCACGACGCATAAGAGCCTGCCAATGAAATCAATTCCACCAATCAACAACTATGATTACTGACACTCTTATCCTAACATCATTCTTTCAGATGGACCTTAGGGTAGATTAGTCATATGGAGGTCCATACACTGGTTGACCTTATTACCTTAACAAAAGTAGGATCAAGTGCAAGAGCTTTGTTGCAGTCACTGTGTGCCTCTTCCCATCGCTTCAGCTGGTCTTGGAAATTATCAAGTACAGTTAGGATCCAGATTTTAGTACACTAAAACTGAACAGAACACACCCAAAACCCTGGAAAGCAGGGCAAGTACACCCACTTGCCAAATTACACTAACACTGAGTGTTTGTAGGAGAAAAACTTGGAACAGGTCTATGTACCATCTTCTGAACTCTGAAAAGCTTCAAATGGAGGAGGCAAACCTTAATGTTAGCAGCTGCACGGTTTCCATAGGCCAATGCAGAACCTGGGAAGAGTTCAATAGCAAGTGTGTATGCATCCAAACTTGCGCCATACTCTCTTGCCTGCAAATTCATAAATCTGGATTGCTAAGGCCCCTCAAACCAGAAACTGGAAATGAATTGAGCTGAAGCATTCTGCAAAAGAAAACTGAAGTAAAAAGATGAACAAAGAAGGGGGTCTGGGGTGTCATCTCATGACTCTGCCTTAAAAAGGTCATTTCCTTTCTCTCGTTCTCGTTCAGCAAACCACTCCCGCTCTGTAATGGACTTTGATTTTGCAAGTGCCAGTAACCTGGAAATGTACCCATTTTCTGCAGTTTAGAGAACACCCATAAAGCTGAATGTAGCAGAGAAGAACAATCAAATGAAGGTAGTACTACCTAGCCTAGATTTACTGTTGCCTCAAATGGACAATCAGGACAGCAATGTGCATCAAATAGAAACAAAACTAGTTTTACCGTTGCTGCAAAGTTTGCTTTTTGTCTTTATCTGCATCTTTGCTATGACCATTACTTGCAGGTGTTGCCTTCACCTGTGATTGACTTCCTTGCCTCTTGTCTTCTTCTTCCATATCCTGTGAAATTCAGAAACACCATTGGTTACCATATTGATGACTAAAGTGAACAACAATTACACCATAAAGAATCATTTGGAACCGTATGTCATCTTGCCTGCTCACACTCCTTCGCATATTTATCCCATTGTTCATAATAAGACCGCCCACTACGCACATCCTTCTTTTGTGATGTCTTTGTCATCTTTTGAGATTCCAGTGAGGCAGGAGGATTCTCGGCTACTCCATTCACTTTACGAAATGTGCTTCGCACTGTGTCAATCAGCTGTCCTGCACACAATCACAAAACCAGGAAATTTTCATGTCTGCATGCAGAACAAAAGCTAAAGGATCTTTTGCACAGAATAATCAACATCAAAACAAAAGTCAATTTTCTTCGACAAATTGGACAAACATCTTTGCATACTCAATGGACAGCGTTCTCAGGGTAACAAGTTACTTTTTTCTCAGAGCTCTTATGTTGTGACAGCACAACATCGAGAGAAACATATAACACTTTCATAGGTGAATTGGAGGTTCGAACCATCAGTTCCTTTCGACTGTTGAAGTCCCCGTAAGTTGTGATCAGCACCCTTCACTGTTGCCTGTGTCATATGCACGAATCAACTACAACATGGTCATAACTGACATACTGGCTTCAGAACACCTCTCTGCAATCAGCTCAGTATGAATCTCATGGAAAAGAATTTGAGATAATGTATTATTGTACCCCAAGAAATGCTGTTCCTTGTTAAGAGACTGATATAAAGGGCAGTAAAACAACTTTGTTTCATGTTTAATGTGGTAGATCTGGACAAGCCATATCCCTCATTTGTGAAGAGACATCTAGATCTTACTTCTAGCATGCTGTCAGTCCTCAATAAGTACAACCATTGCAAGAAGACCAGGAACAATGGATGAACAAGAAGAGTTTTCAATCCAAAATGCAAACACAATATCAGAAACCATGGAATTGCATGATTGGTGGATTCACCATGAGAAGACCCAATAGCCAGGTCTTTCCTACTTAGGAGTTGAGAAAGTTCCAACAGCTCATATTGAATGTGGTTCATTGCATGCCAATGTGGGGTTTGTGAAAGCAAGAGAAAGATGGAGAAAGAAGCAATCAACAGATGTACCTGCCAGGAATCAAAGTTCTTCAGAAACTCATCAAATTCAGCATCCATGTCAGCAAATCTACCCACCAGGCTTTTGAATCAGACTTTTATGTATCAAGAGCAGCAGAGATGCAAACTAGGATAGAGATCAGACTAGAACTAAAACTATTCTGCATTAAGTGACATATTTTTATGACACACATAACTATTCCAGGTGTCAGGTATGGCACATGAATCATCATCCCTTATAGGTTCCATGCCAGAGACAGCTTCAAAATCCTTTCATTTGGAGCTTCGAAGGACAGGATTTGGGTTTCCTTTCTCCAGACACTTGATCCACAGATAGAACATGAGTCCACAAGCATCATAATACGATCTGCTCCTCTTACCAGGATCACTGAAAATAGGACTCACTCTTTCTGGACCAAAACACAGCATACCAGAATGACCATCAATAATAACATTGCCGCCAACACTAACGATATCTGACTTACTGAGGCTCTGATTGATTTGGGCAGCTATCATGGCCACCAAGCTCAATCACCATTTTCCGTGCCAGTTCTGCTGTTTGAGTAAATCCCTCTTCCCTGCAAGAAGCAAAAAGGAGAAATTAGGTCACTGCAATGAAGAGAACTACAATCATCCAGTGCAAATCAAGAAAACAATCAGATCACATCCTGCAAGATTACAAGCTTATAGTGCACCTAATTCTTACCATGTTGCAATTTCTGAAGCCCTCATAAGATGATGGATATACTGAACCCATAATTAGGGCAAAGAAATTTTACCTCATGTACTGTTCAAGCCGCTGAAGTTTTGGAATGCTTTTCATTGCTCGAATCTTGTCATACCTGAAACAAATGTGCAAACATCATGCTCACATTCAACACCAAAAAAATGGAAAGTTTAGCATGATGTGTGAATCCCAAGAATAAGCATGGACTTTTGGACTTTTATGCATCTATTCTTCACATGGATCCACAGGACTACAGACGAGCAGAATGGCAAAATTCTAGAATATGCTTGGCAGTTACAGGAGACTGAAAGTTGACCACAAATGGAGGAGCTATTTAAAAAATCCCAGCCGAATGTGTGAAGGTCATAAACATGAAGTAGTTATGATGGAGTGCAATGATATGCAAGGATTTGGGTACTACTACCTGAATCCCTGAAAATATGACAAAAAGTGTAGTAGCCAAAGAAAAGCAGAGCAGTAGAGGGATAGAAATTTTGTACGTGATTTGGTTGAACTCTTCAAATTCTGCATCAGAGAGATGCTTCCCTATCCCCATGGTGGGGCGTGTTGGATTGAACATGATTGGAACAAGTTGATCAAATCCACCACCAAACGGTTGTTGTTCTT
>Ga0116228_10003606_pt1 | contig 13628 bp, 8 predicted proteins | sample S1TSphfallax_2_FD_89694 | JGI IMG/M metagenome (GOLD analysis project Ga0116228, IMG submission 89694) | Host-associated microbial communities from peat moss isolated from Minnesota, USA - S1T2_Fc - Sphagnum fallax MG | ecosystem: Host-associated > Plants > Peat moss > Unclassified | place: USA... | reverse complement strand
TCCTTTTATCTCAGGATGTGAAGGAAAGAGAGAAATGTTTGTGGTGCATGGGAATGTACATTGCTGGTGTGGTGACTGTCGTGGTCTGGTGGTTTGTTCAGAATGCGGCTCGCAAGGCAAATCAGATGGCAATAGTTGCTGAGAAGAAGCGGGAGGATGCTCCTCAAGAGCCTCGTGGAATTTCCAAGAAGAAATGGTTTGAGGAGAAGCAAAAGAAGCTTGGCAAGCAGCTGGAGTCCAATGGCCTGGATATGTCCAAGGCTTACATGTTGGACACACAGGAGGATGCTGAGTACAAATACAAAAAATGGGACAAGAAGCCTGCCCCATTTGGATGGGATGGTGAGTGTCAATTTAATCCTTTTGCTTCTGTCATCTTCTTGGACTATAGAGAAACTGTTTGTCGCTGGACAGGAATACATCATCCTATTTCTTTCCTGTCAAACATGATTGCCAGTGTCATTAGTGCACAACAGCAAACATCCAAACGTCAGTAGCTGGTGGTAACCTTTAGAAAATGCTTTTCCCAGGAATTGTGCTGATTGGTTTGTGTGTTTTCTGACAGTGTTCAACCAACGCTCATTATACAATGCCTATAAGAAACGCACAAAAAACGTTGAAGTGACCATGGAGGAGTATATAGAGGCACAGAAAGCAGATCCTGACTTCTATCGTGATGGCACCAGTCTCCAGTATGGCAAGGTACAGTCTCATGCACCATCATATGCACCTAAAAATATCATCCATTTTATGTCAGGCACACAAATATTTGTTCAATTCCTGTGCTACCTATGGCTTAGACTGTCTTGAGTATGTTGCAAAGCACTACCTCAGCTGGTCAGGTGAAATGTTTAATCATAGTGGGGTATATTGGTTTTTTCTGGCAACAGGCTCCAGAACTTCCAGAAGCAAATATCGACAGGATGGTGAATGAGCTTGTAGATCGGGGTCACAAGCGTAAGGAATTCAGCCGGCGCCGCAAGTTTCATGAAGAAAGGGATGTGGATTCTATCAATGACCGCAATGAGCACTTCAACCGCAAGATTGAGCGTGCATTTGGCAAATACACCGTGGAGATTAAAAATAATCTAGAGAGAGGCACTGCTTTGCCTGATTAGTGTTGTCTTGGGGTACAAACCAACCTTGAAATTTACTCAGTGATCTTATATGAGACTTTCAAACTGGGTAGAATTGGGATGGCATGTGATTTGTCAGTGTCAGAACTTCCCATATCTCTGTCCGTTATAGTAGGTGCAGATTCATGTACAGTAAGAGTGCTGTAACTCTGTTCTGGAATTGTGAGTAGCAAAGCAGAATTTTCCTTGTCACATGTTTTTGGTCAAAATAACTGCAAAATTATGCAGGTTTTCCTTTGATGTCAACTTTCTCCCAAATGAGAATATTGTCCATATCTGTCAGCCATATGGTTTGACTGATACAACCAACTACTTTATCAGGAGAATCCATGTCAAAAAAATCAGCATTTCATGTCCCAAGACTATCTCTCCTGTCATCTTGAAAACAATTCCACTGCTGTAAGAACCTTCAGGGATTATGCTAAAGAAATAATGCTTCCAAGAGAGCTAAAGCATGGTGCACATCATGTCCTAGGTCATGTAATGTTAGACTAACAGAGTCATTGGTGGACTTGCCTAACTCTGGTAAAAGGTTCAACATACTGTCATTTAAAATACTATGATATTCCAGCTCTCAACCATCACTTGGAAATGGAATATACCTTTTCTTGTAAAATGCTAACCACTGAGCACCACTTTTTCTAAATTACACAATTTACAGGTGTTCCACACATTTCACTGAGGTTTCAGCATGGAAATTGCTGTAAAATAACCCCAGCTGTTTCTGCAGACAATGCTTCCAAATTCCACCACTGGGAAGGCTTTCCTGTAAACCAGAGATTTCCTAAACTGAAGTACAAACTTGCAGTGAGGGCTGTGGCTGTCAAGTAATAAGCCCAAGAGTACAATTGGAACCCCGCCAAGCACCCACTATCACTCTGACTTCCTCCGAACGACCTCATTCCCATTGAGCTCATTCTATTTGGAAACCTAGCTACTGCACCAGTCCTAAGCAAGCCTCACAAGGACACAAATCAAGCAACAAACAGAAGCTCCAATCCCCCTTTCACACATAGAGCCAAGAAGCTCAAGCAGAATTTAGCAGCTATCTGTGCAGCCCTTGCTTTTTGGTAGAACCTGCTACCAAACTGCAGTCAGTGACCAAGAACTTGGTAGTTCTTGGTTGAAATGCTTCCTGAATTGGCCTTTTCCACATGCATTCTCACAACCCAGGTGATTGGAGAAAACATAGAGGACTTTGAATTGAACACCACATTCAGAGAGATGGAGACATCAAACTCATGATGCGCAACGCCCTCTGCAACTGGCATGATACATCTTACAAAAACCACAACAGGAAAGGAGCAGCATTAGCTCTTATACACCCTAACCTCTGGTACAATCATTAAATCAGGGTGCCTGGCTTTGAACAGCTTCCACCAAGTGGGTCCCGGTATCCCTTTTGTGAAAGGTGTGGGTCTTGATTGTGTAATCTCTGCTACTTTCAACTTCAGCTGCTGGATAGTCACAGAATGCCCCTCCTCTTGGGTCTTGAGTATCCATTCAACAACCAAGGCCTCTTCCTCCTGAGATAACACTCCTTGAGGCCCACGCTTCCGCTTCTTTATCTTCCCGGTTAAGTGATCATATAGAGAGGAAGGAGGAATGTTGTGTGCTCTTGCTGCTTGTCGTAATCCCATAATTCCCCGTTTGACAGCCATGATGGCCTTTGCCAACGAGTCACTTGTCCATTGTCCTGTCTTAGTCATTCCCTTTCTCTTCCCTACTTGAACATTAGTATGTGCAGATGGTTCAGAATCCATGGGCTGCTCACCATTTGGAGTTTGAGGTCCTGTCAGCTGAAAGATATTTGGAGTATGGGTATCTGTCAGTTGATCAACATTTGACATATGAGGTGCAGATAGTTGCAAACCCACCGCCTGACAAACACTTAAAGCAGATGGCTGAAATGCTTGGGAATCTGCCGGATGCTCAATGTCTAGAAGTTGAGAATCTGAGGGAATCTGCCCAGCAGAATGAGATGGTGAAGCAGGAATGGGGGGAGTGACACAGATGTACAGTTTTGGGTTGGACCTTCCCTGCAAACAGATCAACACAACTCACATCACCAAATGTGAATATTGGAAATAAAACCAATCAAACTATAGGTTTTCAACTTCTGATTGAGACTATTGTTGAACCCACATGAATTAAAGCTTGCAGTGTCTCTAACCTCAGATGAACATATTGACAGATCAGGATGTCTGGCTTTAAACAGCTTCCACCAAGTAGGTCCAGGAATGCCTTTGGTGAATGGTGTTTGCCTTGTTTTTGTGATCTCTGCTACCTTCAACTTCAGTTGTTGGATAGACACAGCCTCTCCTTCCTCTTGCTTCTGGAGTAGCCATTCTACAACTAATTTCTCTTCAGAGTCAGATAACACTCCTTGCGGCCCATACTTTCGCTTGGTTATCTTGCCCTTCAAGTGGTCAGAAAGAGATGATGGAGGAATGTTATAGAATCTTGCTGACTGACGCATATTCATCACTCCTTGTTTAACAGCTGCTATTGCCTCGGCCAAAGCATCATTTGTCCATTGTCCTCTCTGACCAGTTCTCCTTCTCTTGGAGTATTGGCTTTTAATAGCACCAGATGGTTGAAAATTTGTGAGATGAGAACCATTTGGAGAAGAACATGTTTCAGATGGCAAGGCATATGTGGGATCCTCAATACTTTGCTGAAAATAAGTGGGATTTTCATCATTGGAAAATTGTGAATCCATGGGCGGCTGCACATTGAGAGGGGTAGTTGTGTGATTGGGTACAGTGGACAATGAACAGTTCAACATTCCCTGCATCAAACCCACAAAATTCACCACATTAGAATGCAACCTTGAAACCTGCCACTGATAGAATTACTTGATGGCAATTTCTGTGTCAATCAAGCTGCAGCCCATGATGCCACAACATCTGCATATAGAACTACAAAATATCCATGACATCAGACATCAGTAGACCCTTGCTTCAAGTGCTCACTCAAATCATGGGAATTTCCTATGTGGTCAAACCAACAGGGGCTCATCACCCAAACACTGGCAGCCAGGTTACTGACTTGATGCTAAGGGTGGCCATTCTTTGAGTACTGGTCCAGAGGGGCATTCAAGAATCACAGACAGTACAAGAATATGAACATTGAGGGAAAGGCATAGATCTTAATTGCCTAACCTCAGTAACTCCTATCGACAAATCAGGATGCCTACGTTTGAAGAGATTCCACCAACTGTCTCCAGGAATGCCTTTGGTGAAAGGTGTGGGTCTTGACTGTGTGATCTCTGCTACCTTCAACTTCAGTTGCTGGACTGACACAGATTGTCCATCCTCCTTCATCTTGAGAACCCACTTGACAACTGATGCCTCTTCTTCGTCTGACAGCACCCCCTGGGGACCATATTTTCGCTTGGTTATCCTGCCTGTCATGTGGTCAAAAAGTGAGGATGCGGGAATGTTGTAAAATCTTGCTGCTTGCCGCAAACTCATGCCTTCACTTTTGATGGCTGCAATTGCTTCTGCAAGAGTGTCACTCGTCCACTGGCCCCTCTCAGTTCTTTTCCTCTTCTTGCTCACTTGAAGCTTCCTAGCTCCAGATGGTTGGGACTTGCTGGGCAACACAACATCAGGCACTTGCATATCTCCAGACTCAACAACAGCATCTGGAAGTTGGTGATCTGTAAGCTGAGCAATTTGAAAAGGATATCGTGCAGATGGTTTGAGAGCTGAGGGATATTCAGCACTTTGAGTATGAGGTGGTGCAGCCAGCTGGGAACATAGAAGTTGCTCACCATTTTGAGAATGGCCTTCTGGAGCAGGAAGTAGAGGTGCCGAGGGTTTTGAGATTGAGCCCTTCTGCATGCATGAAATCAAGACAGCTCCATGTCAATATGAGGAGAAACCATGAGCCTAAGAGCAACAAACATTTCATAGTTAGTACCTAGTACTAGAGAGAAAAATTCAGTTCACAGGTAAAAATGTCACATTAGTCCCTCTGTTAGCAGCCTGATATCCTTACTCAGACATCACCCATCAATCAACCCAAACCCAAGAGCGACAACAACGTGCTGGATATCAGTCCATCTAACCTCAGCCCTTTCTATTGACAATTCTGGATGCCTTGCTTTAAACAGCTTCCACCAGCTGGCTCCTGGACTGTGTCCACCAGTAGTAGTATCCTTTGTTTTTGTCAACTCAGCAACCTTCAACTTCAATTGCTGGATAGTTAAAGGATGGCCCTCGCCTTGGGTTTTGATTGCCCATTTGACAAGTAACTCCTCTTCCTCCTCAGATAGCACATCTTGAAGCCCAGGCTTTCGTTTCCCAACCTTTCCCTTAATGTGATCAGAAAGGGATGAAGGAGGGATGTTGTACATCCTTGCAGCTCGGCGCATACTCATGTATCCACCGTTCACAGCTACAATGGCCTTTTCCAAAGCATCACTTGTCCACTGTCCCCTCTCAATGGATCTCTTTCTCTTGGATACTTGCTCCCCAGTATTTGCAGATGGTTGTGAGTCTGTTGGCTGAGAGACATTTGAAAGTTCAGTGTCTTGAGGCTGAACATCACTAGGCACTTGGGAATCTTCAAGCTGGAAAACATAAGGTAACGAGTATGGTGCAGATGAATCAGCGTCTGTGAGCCCATCAACATTTGCAGAATTATGTGGGGGAGGGAGAGTGGGAAAAGAGGACCTGGTAGAGGATTTCCGCCTTGATCTTTCCTGCACCAAGTCAACCCAACACAGATATGCACAACATCAATGCCATGATAAACTAGTGCACAGAGACATTTGAACAGAGACATAGTTCAGCCTTAGTATTTTGTACATCTGCTCATCTTCCCAGAACAAAATTGGCAACCTAAAATTGCAATTATCTGTTGGATGCTTCCTGAAAAACTCTGAGTCCTGCTGCATGCAAGGACTTTAAGACAGTCCCTTACTTGAATCCAACAGACATAATCTTCAATGGAGGAGAAGCTAGACAGTGACTGATAAGTATAGAAACAAGAAACACCTAATGTGGAAGGAAGGCTGTAGCTCTTGTTTTGTCTAACCTCTGGCATTCCTATCATCAGATCTGGATGCCTGTTCTTGAACAGCCTCAGCCAGCTGCTCCCTGGAATGCCTTTGGTGAAAGGTGTGGGTCGTCCTTTTGTGACCTCTGCCACTTTCATCTTCAGCTGCTTGATCCCCACAGGCCACCCATCAGCTAAAGTCTGCCTCACCCAGTTGACAATTGATGCCTCTTCCTCTACAGATAACACTCCCTGGGGCCCGTACTTACGCTTGGTGATCCTGCCAGTCATGTGATCAGAGAGGGAGGAAGGTGGAATGTTGTAGTGCCTTCCTGCTTGGCGCAATGTCATAGCTCCATGCCTCACTGCTGATATGGCCTCCTGCAATGTGTCATTTGTCCACTGGCCCCTTAAAGTAATCTTCCTCCTCTTGGTCACTGGAAGCTTAGTGGGTTCTTCAGATGGTTCAAGCTCTCCAAGACCTTTAGCCTCAACAACAACTCTGGTCCCTGCAACAACATTTGTAGCTTGCCCTTCTCTTGGGCCTGTTGCAGCATTTGGCACTTGCCTACCTAAGCCCTGAACAATGACAACATAGGGAGCTTGGTTGCCAGAAACAGTATTTTGAGCTATGCCTTCTCTAGGTCCTGCAATAACACTTGGAGCTTGAGTAGCTCCAGCCTCACCAGAAACATGGGTAGATTCACTTTCTCTCATACCAGCAGCAACACTTGGAGCTGGCCCTCCTCTTGACCCCACAGCAAATTTTGGAATTTGCCTTGCATTGACAACAACATGAGGAGCTTCTATGCTCTCACCAACCATATTTGAAGCTTGATCTCCTCCATTTGCTGCAACATCTGTAATGTGTGTGGACTCAATGACAGCATTCCTACCTTGTGTTTCTCTGGTTTCCACAATAACAAATGCAGTTTGTCCCTCTCTGGGCTCAAAAAAAATGCCTGGTACCTGCTCATTTGTGTTGATAGTGGGAGCTTGGCTTTCTCCCACAGCAAGAATTGCAACTTGCTCTTCATTCAGCATCCTATCAGTAGTCAGAGGTGGCACATCACTCATCTCAGCGAGGGCAATTGCAGATTCCCCTCCTATTGATCCTGCAGCAACACTTTCAGCTGGCAGTGTGTTGCTCTCTGCAACAACAACTGGGGCTTGGTCCTCAGCAGCAGCGTCTGAAGCTTGCCCATCTTCAAGCCCTGCAGCCATAATTTCAGCTTGCTCTTCACTCTGCCCATGAGCACCAATTGGAATTTGCCCATCTGTGGTCTCCACAGCCACAGTTGTGCCTTGCTCTTCTCTGCTTTCTGCAACAGCAAAAGGAGCTGCCATGTCTCTATTCTGAGAAGCAACCACTTGAGCTTCCCCTTCATGTAGCCTGTCAGCAACATTTGGAGCTTGATCATCTTGAATCTCAACAGCAACAATTGATGGGTTCCCTTCTGCCTGATCAGCAACATTGTTAACCAGAGCTTCTTGTTGCCCATCACTGGTGTCTGCAACAAGAGTTGGAACTTGCCCCTCTATTTGGCTGGAAACAACAATGGAATCTATCTCTTCTCTGTTAGGAGCAACAACTGAAACATTCTCTTCCCTTGCATCATTACCAACATCAAAAGCTTGGCCACCTCCATTCCTGCCATTATCAATTGAAGTATGCCCATGACTTGGCTCAACAACAACAACGACATTTGAAACTTTCCTTTCTGTGGATTCAGTAACAACATCAATTGCAGCTGCACTGTCTCTATTCTCAGCAGCGACATCAGGAGCTGGCCTATGTCTGCTTTCAGCAGTGCAAAGTGGAAGTTGACATTCACTCAGTGAGGCAGCAATATTGGGAAAGTGCCCCTCTCTAGACCCTGCAAAAAGATATGAAACTTGCTCTTTGTGTGAGTCGCCAACAACACTCAAAGCCTGCCCTGAGCTGAGCCCATCAACAAAATCTAGAGCTTCCCTGTCATGTGCATCCCCCACAGCAACAATTCTTGGTTTGGTGCCTGCAGGCTGATGAACCTCGGCCACAGATGAAGTGTCCAACTCTTCTGGTATGACAAGTTCTGCAGCACTAGGAAGAAGGGGATTCTGCAGTTGTCCGGGTGATGAAAATGGGGGAGGTTTAGAGACAGAGGGGAACTCATTTGTTGGTGGGCTTGCACTTGGGTCCCCCGGAGACAACTCACCTTCAGGACTCTGGGTTTCGATCATTGTGCACAAAACAGAACATCAACAATTGCATGGAAAAACCGGCAAACAAACCCACCCAAATAAATAAATAAAGTGTTGTTCAGACGAAAAGAGTGTGGATGGAAGATTGGTAAGACAAAGAAAAACAAACTCAAGAAACTTTCCCAATGAAACCCAAGAATTAAGAGATGGCTGACGGTGATTCAAACATCAGACTGCAAGTGAACTATAAAAAGAACCACAAACATGCCCAAATAAAAAAGCCTTCAAGAGAGAAAAACCACAACAACTGCTGCTATAAACCCTAAAAAACAAATGACACCAATTTCCGAAGCTTAAAATCTTCCGATATGAACAAACTCCACAGACAGGAGGAGATTATTCTTCTCAGCACCCCTCATCGCACCCGCTTCATTTTCTTCTTCTTCTTCTTCGTCTTCTTCTACTCCCCGCCCACCCACAAAAACCGGATGCCTACTAGATTCCCAAAACTACAAAACAAAGCAAACCAATACCAAACTCTCCTTCAAGCCAAAAACAACATACTACAACACGGATACATGAAAATGCACCCAACAGCAACAAAATCAGAATCAAAATCAATAAACACCAAGACAATAAACAACTCAATACAGAAAACCAAATCTAAATTGTGAAGAAGAAGCAAACTCCCCCACCCCCCACCCCCCAAAGAAACACCCACACACACAAACACACGAACACACAAATTTACAGAACAGATTTTGCAGCAAAATTGGCACCTGATTGCAGACGCCAAAGAGGAGAAGATCCCCGTGCAATTGCAACGCAAAAGACCCAACAACAATGTAATAGAGAATTGGCACGGCGCATTCAAGGCCGAACGGGACGAGACGAGACGAGACGAGACGAGAGAGCGCGTGCAATGAAACCCTAAAAACCGTTTGTAGCTGGTGGGGTTCGAACACGCGTTCGATCATCAGGCACCAACAAAACCTTCCAAAATATGGTAAAAAATTCTGAACAAAATAAGCTGAGTCTTTCTTTAAAGGACAAATTTATTTATAAAAAAAAACTTGAATGCAATTCGTGTTCAGGGTCAATTTGATATAATTTAGTAAACATTTATTTATTTATTTATTTAGGCTTTTAGCATCTCTTTCTAAAGCTAATGAATTAAACCATTAAACTTGATATTTTGGCTTGTGTTCAAACTTGAGATTAGTTATAGAATTATGATATCTAGAAGGATTTTTGGTTTTTCTTTTAGAGGATTTTTTTTTTTTGAAGATTATATTTTGGCTAAACATATTGTATTTAATTTTGGGTTTCATTTTTTAGTGTTTGGGGTTTGATATTTTGATTTTCACAAAGTTAATAATATATAATTTAAAAATAAATAAATAAATAAATTGTAGAAGCTTAAATTCAAGTAATATTGAATATATTTATATGGTATATACAATATAATAAAGTCTGTTTTTATTTCTGGATTACATTAAAATTGGATTTGAATTAGTCAGTCAAAAAATATTTGAATTAACATATAATAAATATTTGAAATAACATATAATAAATATAAAATAATAAAAAAACAATTTGAGAAAGAGAGAGACACAAGCAGAGGCAGAGCCCTAAACCCTAAGTCCGTTTCTGAGATAGAGAGAGAGAAAACGAGAGCGCCAAACCCTAAATATTCACCACGCGATTGAAAGATTTGTGCGTGCTCTGGTCCGCAACGATGACGAGCTAGTTCACGGCGAGTAACGAGAGCGGGAGGCGGGGAACCAAGTGGACGCAAGAAGAGAGAGAGAGATATGGGGAGGAAGATTTTTTCTTCTTTTGTGGAGTTCTAGCGTGGTTTGTTTTAGTGGAAGTGTACAAGTACAGGAGAGAGAGAGAGAGAGAGAGAGAGAGAGAGAGAGACGATGGCGATGAAGGAAGCAGATCCTGCTTTAGGGTTTCTGACTAGGAAGGAGACGGAGGTGAAGCTGCCTCGTCCTACCCGTGTGAAGAATAAAACTCCAGCTCCTGTGCAAATCACCGCTGAGCAAATTCTTCGTGAAGCGAGGGAGAGACAGGAGGCGGAAATCCGTCCGCCGAAGCAGAAGATCACCGATGCCGAGGAGCTCGCGGAGTACCGGTTGCGGAAGCGGAAGGAGTTCGAAGACTTGATACGGAGAGTGAGATGGAACACGAGTGTGTGGGTGAAGTACGCACAATGGGAAGAAAGCCAACGAGACTTCGCCAGGGCGAGGTCGATATGGGAGAGGGCACTGGAAGTGGACTACCGCAACACCACTCTGTGGCTGAAATATGCAGAGATGGAGATGAAACATCGGTTCGTCAACGGAGCAAGAAATGTATGGGACAGGGCGGTTTCTTTGCTTCCACGCATCGACCAGCTCTGGTACAAGTACATTCACATGGAGGAGATGCTAGGGAATGTTGCAGGGGCGCGGCAGATACTGGAGAGATGGATGGCATGGGAGCCAGATCACCATGGATGGTCTGCTTACATCAAATTTGAGCTCCGATACAATGAAATCGAGAGAGCAAGAGGCATCTATGACAGGTATGTGCAGTGTCATCCCACTGTCAAAGCTTGGGTGCGGTATGCAAAATTTGAAGTTAAGAATGGGGAAGTCGGGAAGGCGAGACAATGCTATGAGCGGGCCATCGAGCAGCTGGGTGAAGATGGACAAACAGAAGAGCTTTTCGTTGCTTTTGCTGAATTTGAGGAGAAATTCAAGGAGGTAGAGAGAGCACGATGCATTTACAAATATGCCTTGGACCATATTCCAAAAGGGCAGGCTGAAGAGCTCTACCACAAGTTTGTGCAGTTTGAGAAGCAGTATGGTGACAGGGAGGGTATTGAGGATGTGATTGTTGGGAAGAGGCGGTTCCAATACGAAGAGGAGATCAAAAAGAACCCATTGAACTATGATGTGTGGTTTGATTATGCACGACTGGAAGAGAGTGTTGGTGATAAGCTGAGAATTCAGGAGGTTTATGAGAGAGCCATAGCAAATGTGCCTCCTGCAGAAGAGAAACGCTATTGGCAACGCTACATTTATCTCTGGTGAGACATAGAGACAGCAATATTTCTTGGACTGTGTGTTGTGGCTCTACCAACCCATAAAATTGTCTTGCTCATACTGACCTGGTATCTGTTGAACTTTTTGGGGTACTGTGGCACATCAGGATTAACTATGCATTGTATGAGGAGTTGGAGGCTGAAGAACCAGAGAGAACAAGGGAGGTTTACAGGTAAGAAATATATCTATGCATTTGCTGTGGTAGTTTTCAATGTGTACTGCAGCTTGGTTGTCAGTTTTCATTGCATTTTACATGTGGGGGAAAAAGGGATTAAGAGACATCCAGAGATGTCAAGTTAGGAATTGTCACCACAATTGTGGTACTTTAGTGTCAAATTTCAGGCTGGATTGCATTCTTTGGATGTCTGAAAGCTGGAAGTCTGTTGCATTGCAGGGAGTGTTTAAAATTGATTCCACATAAGAAGTTCTCGTTTGCAAAGATGTGGTTGATGGCAGCACAGTTTGAGATTCGACAGAAAGATTTAAAAGCCATGCGACAAATCTTGGGATCTGCTATTGGCATGGCGCCAAAGGACAAAGTATTTGCTTTGAACCCTCATCAATGTCAAGCAGTTGGATTCGGGGTTATTTTGAGTGCTTTATTCACTGAAATCCTTGTCTGAGAATGATGACATGGACAGGTCTTTCTTTTTATGATGGGAAGCCAGCTTGATGATGAACATGTTTTGCATTTGATTTGCAGATTTTCAAAACCTACATTGAGATAGAGTTGCAGCTTGGAAATATAGATCGATGTCGGAGATTGTATGAAAAGTATCTGGAGTGGGCACCAGCCAACTGCTATGCGTGGAGCAAGTTTGCAGAACTGGAAAGGTCTTTAGGAGAGACTGAGAGGGGCCGGGCCATTTTTGAACTTGCCATTGCGCAGCCTGTTCTTGATATGCCTGAGCTGCTTTGGAAGGTAAGTTACACTCTTGCATGTCATGTCTCTGTTGTTTGCTGGAAATTTGTTATGATGTTGAGTTTGTAATGACATGGTTGTCTTTGTTCAGTGCTGACATGGAGGATTGTCCTTGTGGTACAGGCATACATTGAGTTTGAGATTTCAGAAAGGGAGTATGATCGAACACGGCAACTGTACGAGAGGCTATTGGATCGCACAAAGCACTTGAAAGTGTGGGTGAGCTTTGCCAAGTTTGAGGCAGCAATGCCATCAGAGGAAGAAGCTAGTGCAGAAGAGGAAGGCAGGGAGCCTGATCCTGACAGGTTGCTGGAAGAAACAAAGCAACAAGTGCTTCGATCCAGAGGTGAGGTTCCTGTGGCAAGATCTTTTTGGTTGGTGCAGTTGTGTTTCTGGTAGAAGAGGTGTGGTAAGGCGGGCAGGTCAAAATGGGAAACCAGTGTTGCTGAGAGACATCTTGCTTTTATTCTTTGGGTGCCTCAGGGATTTTTGAGAGAGCTTTCGAAAGCTTACGAACAACAGCACCTGAACAGAAAGAGGAGAGAGCTATGTTACTTGAGGAATGGCGGGATACAGAGGCCAGCTTTGCGGACCTTGGTGATGTGGCAACAGTACAAAGGAAGATGCCACGGAGGGTGAAGCGAAAACGGCCCATCTCTTCAGAGGATGGGACACCTGCTGGGTACAAAGCTTTGTTCTCACAATATATGAACCTACTCTCTTGATTATTGTGTGTCCACATTACCTACAGTCTGTAGCTTAAGTCTACATGGAAGATCAAAGATTAGGAACTTGCTGCAATCCTCTTGATATGGGCAACTACATCTTTATCTTGTTATTAACACCCTGAATTGTCTCTGCAGGTTTGAGGAGTATACAGACTACATTTTCCCAGAGGAGACAGGCATGGCTCCCAACCTTAAGATTTTGGAAGCAGCTTATAAGTGGAAGAAGCAGAAAGTGGGCTCTGATGAAGATGATTGACATCCAACAGTTGGGATTTACCAACCATCTTTATTATGGCAGGCAACTGTTTCCCATTTGAAGTCTTAGGTTGCACCATGCTGAGATGAAAACCTGAACCACCCACATGAGTAAAAATTTATCCACTGTGCATCGCCACCCCTGACCATAACCACGGCACTCTAATGTGTGACCACTAGTGTTTGATTAGCAGGAGTGTCATCAGTGCAACTAGAGGAAGAGAAGAAATGTCTGAGATTGAGCAGAAGAGTGTCTTTCAGCGGGGTTGTGATATTCAATCACAAGCATTTTCCACTTGTC
>Ga0116228_10003605_pt1 | contig 13631 bp, 4 predicted proteins | sample S1TSphfallax_2_FD_89694 | JGI IMG/M metagenome (GOLD analysis project Ga0116228, IMG submission 89694) | Host-associated microbial communities from peat moss isolated from Minnesota, USA - S1T2_Fc - Sphagnum fallax MG | ecosystem: Host-associated > Plants > Peat moss > Unclassified | place: USA... | reverse complement strand
CCAGCAATACCAGCCTTGTACCAATACCAAGCCTAGGTCGGGTTACATGGTATGTGCATGGTCTATTGTAGTGTTGGGTGCTTCTCCGAATTAGGGACAGATACCCACTGGTTATCAACCTGTGTATACGCCTCCCCCCCCCCCACCCTTACCCACTGGTTCTTAAAATATTCGAAGAATTGGTTTTGGTGTATTATTACCATGGTTCTCAAAATATGAAAAATTCAAAGAACTGTGGATTTTTTCATGAAAACTTTGGGTTCTTCTAAGGTTTTTGAAATAACTGGAACCATCAGTTCTTTGATTTTTGATTTTTTGAAAAAAAAATCGGAACTGATGGTTCTTTGATATTCTAAATTAAAGAACCACACAACACTAGTTTATTGCAGTATTGAGCAGTAATTAGAAACAAGGGTAGATACATATACCAGTTTTATAAACTGGTATATGCACTAGACCACCAGGGGTGACCAAACCAAATATCCAGGGCCCGAATCAACCTCCAGATGTCAGGGGCTCAAACAACCTTGTGGATTAAAGAATCAGCACCTCCAAGTTCTTGCATGTCTTTTGCTCGAACTTTTGTTAGGTTCATTGCAAAGGGAGTTAGTTTTTTCATCTCATGAGGAGTTGTTTTGCTTTCCTTAGTTGATGATGTGATCTTTGTTGTTTGTCAGTGACATTTTGTTTAAAGGCTTTTTTTCTCATGTGCATGCTAAAGTACAAATTTGATGCCCATGAGTCAGTGAGTGATTTTTCCTTGCTCCCAGATGTGAAAGAAGGTACTACACACAAGAAAATATACAAATATCCCCTAGTAAAAGGTGAATGGTTTTTTGAGTGAATCGATTTGCTGTAGCAATATGTTTTAGTGTTGTACATATCAACACAAATGATTGAGGCATTTGATGTGGAAAAGAAGCTATTCAAATTAACACACCCCCAAAGGCTTGTCACAAGGTATTGAGATAAACTTTTTGATACAATGCATTGCAAAAAAATTCAAAAGCTTTGGTTGCGTTCCCTAGCTCCATGCAAATATATAGCATAATATAACTTAGGGTATAACTTAAGGCATAATAGCTTACAATAGCTTAAGGTACAATAGCTTAGGATATTTAAAGCAACAACACTAAAATATATAATTTATTATAGTGAATTATTTCAATTAATAATGAAAAACAATGATTACATATTAATCATATAATGACTTCATTTTAATCAAGGTGAAATCACTACGGTAAAATGAACTTATTTCATTTTTAAGGTTCCATAATGATAAGTTAGTGAATTACATCACCCTTTTGTAATATTGAGAGTTAAAGGAAGGTTTGAAAATTTCAAGATGGGGTTAAAACAAGCTCCTCGAAGTTGAGCTCACAAACATGTGAAAATACACAAGAGAAGAAAGCAGTTTGTGCATTTGGAACCAAATGGGTTATAGATTTGTCATGAACTCATTTAAAATTCACACACACAACTTGGACTTGAGAGGGATCACCACTTCCTTGTTTATAATATGTTTTATGATTGTTCATGAATGTTGCATTGAAATGGCCAAAATTCCCAAGATGAAAACAAACTCCCAAAATTAGAACACATAATGTTGCAAAATTTTGAAGCTTTCTAACTCCCTCAAAACAAGTATTTTTTGAACATGCAACCATGATATCTTGTATTTCTTATTGTGATGTTTCCAATGTGTGTTTAATCAAAGACCATTTGACTATTGTTTCTCAAGTTTTTATGGTCCTAAGTTCAAATCTTTCTTTTGGTTATAACTTTTAGCTCACAATTCGAAATGGAAAATGTGAATCCATTTTTTACATTTATGTTTCAAGATCTTTCCAATGATACATTGGGGGCCCAATTTAGACCATGTTTACTACATGCATTTTTGTCCCACAAACTTGGGACACTCCAAAACTCTAATTCTTACAATGATTCCCAATTCAAGGTGTTTGGGATTCACTTCCTTTGCATTATCCCAACTTGCGAAAGTTTATTTCCGAGTTCTTAAGACACCATTGTGGTTCAATTCTCTTGTCATGAACCTTTAAACCTAATCACAACCTATTTTCACTTGGAAACATTCAACTTTCTCCAACTTGGAAGGACATTTTGTGTTCTTCCCAAAAGTTTGTCATGCACCCAAGTTAGGGTCATGACACATATGATATCAAGACTCTTGTTGTCTTTCATTACACCATACAATTTCTGAAATTACTCTCAATAGTAAAGGTTATAAATATTGTGATTTGCATGACATAATTCATGTTCTATATTATTCGAGGCAAGTACTTTGGAACTTAACAATGGCAATCCTTCATCAAAGACAAAGTGAAATTCTTGTATGATTCATCGTGGATGCCATTTGTGGATGACTATGTAAGCATGGTTCTGTTAAATATGATGAATCAAAAGAAGATATAATTTTTATGAATGTGATTAGGGAACTAGATAGTTATTATAAGTGTGCAACTAGAATCCAATAGTTTGAAACTTCACTTATAGCAACTATCCTACATGTCATCATAATTGTGAATGGTAATAATTGCATATCTCATTAAATTTGAATCAATCTAGATTTTAGTCATACATGCGATTGTAATTTATGACTATTATAAACTCAAATGGAAATTTTGATGAAAAAATGAACATATGTCATCCATTATTAGGGAATCGATTGACAAAGTTGCTTAAACCTAAACATGATGTCCCCCAACATAGGCTAAGCTAAATTAAACTAAGTAGCACAATTGCTAAAAGCCATGTGCCTAAAGTCCTTCTTCTAAACCCTACCAATGGTAAAAAAAATTCATGCAATTCTTTTTTGCTTACATTCATTATTTAAATTTGGAAGAAGGTTCAAATTTACCCAAACATCAAGGGTGATGGTGGAACGATGTGCTGATCATCCCTCGTCATTTTTTCAACATGCCTTAGTGTCCCTAGCTTATTTCCTTGTTATCTTGTGGTGTATCCCATTGTTTGTTTGGTGTTGTTGTCATAACTTGCATTTCAAAATGGCCTAACACCTCCCACCATTTGTTTGCCCTTGATCCAACATTGTTACACCTTGCTAATGCATCCCAACATACTTCCTACTACATCTCATTGCCTCCCCCCAAGTTGTCCCCAACGTTGCCTAAACCTAGACAAGACATCCCCCAAATTAAGGACAACAACAACCCTACTAGATAGTCTAACTAAAATGAGCTAGGTAAAGTACGTAGGGTAGAGTAAGGTAAGTAGGGTATATAAGGATAAGGTATGTTAAGGTAGGTAAACTTAGTTATGAAACATTACTAACTAGGTCAAGGAAGACTAGCTACGCTAAGTACCTAATACTTACCTACTTAATATTTTACCTACCTAGGTAGGTAGGTATATAGGCTAGATGCAAAATTGCCACATGACTAAATCACCATCACTCATCATCAAACATGTGGCATCATATGATTATCCAAAATCTAGTCACAAACTTAAGTGCTAAAAAATCCACATAAGCTACAATGTGATTTTTATCAAATTAATAATCAATATTTTCAAGGATAAAAAATTCTATTTTAATAGTAAATTATGTGTGATTATTGATTCGAATACATCACCATTGGTGTCTTTTATAACTAGTTGTTTTCTAGCAATGGTTTTAGGTGACTATGAGGCTTTCAAGTCATATCTGTAAATTACAAATAAAAACCAATTAAATGGTAAATTTTCAATTTTCTTTTAATGTAATCATCATTGTTAATTTTTTATGATGCTAGCTTGAATCCCCGAGTAATGAAAATGGTAAATACATACATGGAACCACAAAGTTAGATGATAGATTTACAAATTAAAACAAATATATGTAAGTAGAAGGATTTTCTTTGTGAGAATTTTGGAGCTACAAATTTATTAAACTTCAATCTTCAATCTTATTTTGTTTTCTCTTTCCAACTTGTGCCTATTTCAATTGGGGTGTCATTTTCCATCTTCAAAAAAGAGTTTGAGGAAAAGAAAAAACAAACAACTCGTTACAAGTTGTTGGTTCTTTAAAAAGAATTTTCATTGTATTGTTTTCAATGTCTTCAAGAAACTTATAAGTGACTCATGTCACTCATTTTTTCTTGTTATCTTGGGGTTAGGTTTTGTTTTATTTTAGTCATGTTGAATGTCAACTTGTATATGTGAAATGTTCAACTTCAATCAAATTTTTGTAATTTGCATTTTGTTTAATGTTAACTTTGTTTCCTTGCAAATTTGAATTGATTTCAATCTCATCAACAAAAGATCTAGTTACACTTTGTTGAGTGTCAACTTTTTTTGTGAAGTTTGTCAATTTAATTAATTTATAGAATTTCAGTTTTATTTAATTTTAACTTGTTTATTTAGAAATCTTAACCTTCAATTATCATGACCTCAAATTTGGGCTTCAACCTTAACCTTGAGTTTACAACCAAAACTAAAACATGAAAAGGGAATTGAAGGAATTGGGTTAGAGTATAATATCTTGAGACTCAAAACCCTCCCACAAATGTGTGAAAATGCAAAGAAATGAATTTGAACACTCTTAAGTGAATTCCCACTAAGGTTACCAACATTGTTATTTTTGGGGATGTTTTAAATAGGGTATCCTTGGTAATTTTTTGGTTCAACAATTTTTAGGTTTGTAAATGTTTTGACTAAGCTTAGGAAATCATCAAGATAAGTTTAGAGGACAAAAATAATGGTTGGGAATAATTGGAAAACACCAAGGGTCCACATGAATTTTTTTCTAAACAACAATGTAAAGTTGGAAAGATAGTAAGGGATGCTAAGAAAGTTGGGTAGCATAAAAAAGATGCCAAGGAACACTAAACAATAGTGAAGGATATCAAACAATGTTAGAACGATGTTTGGGAACCATGGAGAAAAAAAAATTGGGCAAAAAATAAACATCATGAAAACACTAAAAGATGATAACATCATCATCATGCAAAATTGCAAAGACATTAAGGGACACTTCGAAGAATTGGGGAGATGGTCTACAACACTATATATCTAGTGCCAAGGAAATGTTGAAGATGTTAAATAGCATTAGGAATACATATTGGGGAAACATTAAAGCGTGTTGGGCAATAGTAAAAAAAATTGGGTAATGGGGGACACCAAGACAATGTCAAAGGACAATGAAGGCATTGACAAAACACTAAGGGACAACAAAGGTATTGGAAAAGCATTGGGTAACAACCAAAAAACATTGAATAACATCAGGAAAGCATTGAACAATGTTTGAAAAACATCAAAACACAACAAGAAATAAATTAAAATATGTGACGCACTCCCAACTTCTTGAAAGACTCAAATGTGAGTCCAAGTAGAAAACAATGGAAAACAGAAGAATTGAGGCACACTCCCTAACTCATAGCACTTTGAGGGGTAGAGGGGCGTGCTGGAGCTTCGGGATGGGACTAGGAAGAGTTGACAAGCTTCACTCATTCACACAGGTCTGCACAAAACCCACACAAGGTGGTTAGTGTGTAGTTGGAGCACTTTTGGTGCTAGGACGAGCCACAAACAACACGGACACACAAGACTCACCACGGCCCAAACTTGGGGGAAGCCACCACCTTCCCCCTTATAGTATACTCTGCACCTCTCCACGGGGCCCACATCCAAATGGTTTTTTGTCCTGGGACTCCCAAGTGGGAGTCCTGAAATCGCCAAGGTTGGGACTCTTGTGATTTTGGGGCGCCATAACATTGTATGTAGACCTCAAATCGAGATAAGGTCTGAAGAAACATTGTAGCCCTCATTGAGAGCTTACCAACAATATGTTGCACGCCATCTGCAGGCACGAAAATTGGGTCGATTCTCGACTTTTAGTAGTCGGGGGTCAAATTGCCAATTTAACTCCTGGCCTTTCTTTTGGCCATAACTTGTGTTTTAGATGTTCAAATGGGCAATGCAAGCCCATTTTAGATATCTACATTCCAAAATATTTCCATTGATATAAAGAACTCTTCAAGACATTGAATTTTGACCCCTGCAATTGCCCTTTGAAGATTTGGGAGTCCACCGGGACTCCAACTCCCCAAAATGAAACTCCCTTGGGGTGTGAGGGTTCATTCCCTCACACCTTCTCACACTCCCATGAGTATGTTGTGCAACTCCCGGCTTCCCTCTTGGCCCACAACCTTGTAAACCCTTGCCTTGGTCGCGAGCCCAAGGTTAGGGTTGCGACAATATGTTTGACACAAAAAATTGGGAAAAATGTTTTTAAAATTATCTTTGGTAGGGATGTTAAGGGGAATGTTGCATCCCTAACCTAACAATGTCATGATGGATGTTAGATAGTTTTAACAACCTTGATTCCTTCTTTGGGAGTTAGAGTTTTGCAAATGTAACAAATTAAAAAATTAAAAGTGCAATAGCAAACCTTGTTTAAATTGAACCCTTTTAAAACTTTCTTGAAAAGTAAATATAAAAAATGGGCTCACATTCTCCATATGGAGATCCAAAGTTGAAGTTATGGTAACATAAATGGCCATAATCAAACTAACAATTTGATTCCCAACCCATTAAAACCTAAAAAATAAGAAATAGATGATGTCTAACTAAATTTTTTGATATGACATTGGAAAGTTTATTTAAGGTTTATAACTATTTCTTTAAAACTTTTCGATATGAATTTTTGTGCAATAATTATGAGCTCACAAATTTGAAAAAATCAAGAATTTTCAAGGAATTCATGATGTGAATTTTTACCATGTTAATACAATATTCACCACCAATCACAAAATATATTGTGAGAGTGATGACTCTTTTGAATTTCAAAACATGGTGAATCATGTGAATGTTTATCTTTTGTGATTTTGTTTATGCACCATTTTGGTTTCAATTTGTTGTAACCACTCTTTTTCTTGGTTTGTGCAAGTTGACTTCACTTCAAATTCACATTTGTGATATCAATTTAATCCCATCCTTTTTTTTCAAAGCTAAGGAACACACCCTAGGTTTGCATTTCACTACAAAACCAAAAGTTGATTAGTTTTTCACTCTTAATATCACTTGGTCCAAGCCTAGTGGTGTGTTATTAATCTTTTTAATGTTATTAGTAATTTAGCTTTGTTGGGTGTCAAAAAAAATTTATGTTGTTCAACTTTAATCTAATGAATGCAAAACATACATTGTGACAAATGTTTGCAATGTTTGTTTGACATTACACAACTTTAATCTTAAGATTGGAAAACCATTTGATTCAAGTACATTTCACAATTTCAAAAAGCCATAACAAATGACAATATTTTCAAAATTAAACCTTAAACTTTGTATCAACACTAACCTTGATATTTTATGTAGGCTTGTGCATTGTTTATTATTTAATTTATGTATTGATGTGGTCTTGAAGGACTATGTTATAAAGTAGCAGTATTACCAAAGGTAATATTAACCTTGTGTACAAATATTAGTTCTCATATTAATAGACTCCTACATTACATGAATTCTTGTCTTGATTTGAAGATACCCATCATGTGTTTATTATACTAAACATCCCAAATGACCAAATCCCAAGTTTGTTTTTTCCATTAATGTTTCCCTAAAAAAAATGATTATAAGTTTGTTTATATGCCTAGTATGCACAACAACACATTTTGGGGTTTTGTGATTGGCCTTTACAACTACATATTAGTTAAAGACATATCCGACTAATGATTAGTGAATTGTTAAACCCATGTCGTTTCACCCATTTAATCACAAGGGATGTTCAGTTGCAAAACCTAATCATTTTAATGATTAAGATTTTGTAATTTTCTTATAATAATGAAATTTCATGTCATCATTAACCTTTGTATGACGTGTAAAGTGTGTCATCTCAACTTAATTGTTTTATTTGACTAAATGTTACAAAAGACACCTTGATGGATGGATGACATGTGTCAAAAATATATAAACATGTTATGAATCATTGCATATGACCAAAAATCAACTTAATTGAGCCCATGTAGCTAGCATAACTAAAAGTCAACCTAACCTAGCCTAGCTCACCTAACCAAAAGTCAACCTACCTTAACCTAGCTAAATTAACTACTTACGTTAGGCAACTTAAGCTACCTAACCTAGGCTAGGTGGCCTAAATTAAAAATAAATGTTGAACTCTTTGCCCAAGAAGCCTATACTAAGTTACTTAGCCTAAGCCAAGTGGCCTAAGTATCATAAGTTGCAAAAGTAAGGACTTGAACCCCTCACCTTCACTTTGGGGTTTAAGTCCTCATCCATTGCACTATTACATTTTTTTATACTAATTATATTTAACACAAATCTATAAAGCTCAAATTTTTTTGTCTTGAATTAACTTTGGCCACTTTAAATTGACCTAGGTCAACCTACCTACTACCTACCAACCTAGCCTAGACCTAGACCTCCTTAGGTTGATTTAAGATGAACTAATTTGTCAACCTATGCTACTTACTAACCTAGCCTAAGTTAACCTATGCATTCTTAGATTTAAAAAAAAAAACTTAGGATAATTATGTCGCATCTAGTTGCATCATAATCACATCTAATCACATCATAGTTGCATCTAGTCACATCTAGTTGCACAAACTTGAGGTGGTTACAAACTTTGATCAAATATCTTGTAATGAGGCTACCTAAATTGACCTAGCAAAAAACTTAAAGCTAAGAACCTAGGTAAGCCTACCTAAGTTAATATATTAGTACGGAAACTTATTCTAGGTATATTTAAACATACTAAATGTAATAAAATTCTTATGATTAATTAAGTAACTTGTAACGTAACCTATACTATGAAATAGGTTTTTACTAAATAGCCTACATAAATAGGTTAATTTAATAGATATGTTAACCTAAACCAATGTGTTCAATAGTTAAAATGTCAAGGAGTTATGTGTCACCTTTTTCAAAATAACTATTAATATTATAGTCATATTTACAAGTTAACAATAGATTGTTTAGTACACATACACATGCATGTGAATTCATGACTTCAAAAACCTCGTGGCACACAAAAAATTATGGCATGCCATGACAAATATTGGTGCCATAAATTCAAAACACACAAAAAAATTATGGTGTCACAAAAATTCAAAGATTGTCACAAAAATTTGTGACACCTTGTTACCAAATGGCATGTTATGTCATTATCACATGAAACACCGAGTCATTATTAATCGCAAAGGACAACAATATTTTGAACTAGCTAAAAAATGAGATTAATTCATAAAATCAATGACATAAATCATGATGCAAAGTTAGTGTCATAAATCATGAAATGTTGTAATTACTAGTCAACCTCATTGCCATGTGGCATGCCACGTCAACATCACACGACCATAAATTGTTATTATTCACCAAAAGTTGCAAGAATTAATGGAATTTTGTTATTACTTAATTTTGGATGATTAAAAATAATTTTAAATTTTTTCATATTTGTGTAAAAACAATCAAGTCATGATATCAAATATAGTCGCAAACCATAATGCCATATGGCACCACAATGTCCTTTACAATTACGCAATCATTAACATGAACTTGTAGTTACAATTATAGTCAAAAAAGACAATAGTTGTTTTATTATCCAGTTGTAAAACCCAAGATGTGTTGTTGTGATGCTACAACTCAGAAAACTTCAAAATATTCATCATTTCATAGCACCAACCCCTCATATCATCTCTACAATACATAGTGTTTTGCCCTAATTAATCATTGGCACAACAAAAGAAAAGAAAATAACAATTATCCAACAAAATAACATTTTCAAGAAAAACTTTCAATCTTATGGACTTGATAACTCATCTCTCTTGCTGCATTACCCCACAACGCCTTTCCATTTGTTTCTTCCTTTGTCCTTCCAAGCTAAAGTTCCACAGACACAACTTCATCTTCAACCATTCACCTCCAAGATAAAATCAACATTGCATTACACACAAACAACAAACAACCCCCCTCCCTCACATGCATTCATTAAGTCCTTATGGTGATGTCTAAATTGCATAAACAAACAATGATCGCCAACTTTTTGTCGTCATTATGCATAACATAAAAAATTACACAAATTTTGAAAACCCTAAATTTCAGTGCATTGACACTAAAAATACATCTATAGCCATGTCACTTAGGTTTACACCACTTCCTAATATACCACTACTCAATTTCTCTCTCTTCATTTGCCACAACCTACTCTATTACTCAATCTTATTTGTTCTTTTCAATTGCCATAACTTGCACTATTATTCTCTTCTTCTTTGTTAATTAACTAATATTTATCTTTCAAAGTTTTTAGTTCTTGAAACCACTAAAATAATTGCTACTTGCAAGTTTCTTATCAACTATTTTCCAACTTTTACAACAAGTTGCAAACTATTACATTGACCTACACGCTCTTTTCCCCTTTCAACTAACCTACACCTTTTAGTTCAAGTAAATGAAAACAAAAAACACACACACACACACACACACACACACACACACACAATAGGAAACACAACTTCCAATGTTCATTTGAAAAGCTTGACCATGACTAAGAAACTTCAACATCACCAAGGGAAAAAAATGTGAAGAAAAAAACTTTACATTTGGAATAGCAAGGATCTTGGCAATGACAACAAAAAACACGGTGTTATTGAAGCAAGGAGTCTTGAAAAGCAAGACTAATTAAAAATTGATGATAAAAAGGTTGTATTGGGGAGCTCATGATCAACATTTTTTTGGTCAAATTGATCTTGATGGGCCTAGTAAGGGTCTATGGAAATGTTCTTATAGTTTGTAAGGTGCCTTTTCTTATTTTCTATCTTTGTCAATAATTGTAAGAAAATCATGGTGTCCAATCTTCAAAGGTGCAAAGGATGGGGAACCCTAAATGATTAGGTAAATTTCATAAAATCTAAAATTATTATAACAAAGTGAATAAAATTAAATAAATTATCAATTTGGATGAATGAAATAAATACTAGTTGTTGATCTAAAATTAAATGCATGTACAATTAGTTTTTGTGGCGAATTTTGTTACTTAACGATTTTCTAAAAAAGAAAATTGAAGAAACCCTTGTTTTATTCAGTTAAAATGTGCTTTTTCAGCAAAGAAAATTCACTGTTGTGAAAAAAAAAATGCCTAAAAGCTAATAAAAATGCAATTATTTATCCTTATAACCAAGGTTGGTTAAGTCCAAGTACCGAACCCAATAGTTCTTGGTGGGGCAAAACCACCACAAAACCTGCCTTGAGGGTGGGCAATACTCTTGAAAACCAATCTTGGGCTTGAATTAGGAAAACCCAAGGTTGACTAAATTCCATAAAAGACCTAGCCTGATGAATTTTGAGGTCTTTTTGAAAGGACTAAGTTTTAGCTATAGGTATAACTTATATAAGTAGGGTTTAGATTTAAATTTAGACCCATAATATTAGTTGGGGCCAATTCTTATATTGCTACTTTGTGCTCCTCTCACAATAAATAATTTGTTTTTTGGTGACAAAATTTTGCCACTTGGTAACCAAAAATAAGGGGTTGCAACATGTCCAAAGGATGTTTTTAGGGTAAAAAAAAGTGCAACTTGCCATATTTAGAACATAGGTTGTTATATTTTGCCAATATATAGTGAAAAAGAATTCTACTTTTGTCTTGAGCTAAGTCTTCTTGTGGAAGATCACCAATCCACCTACCTCACAAAATTGAAAAAATACCCTAATTCTGTGCTTGAGACATCATAGACTTCTTCATTCAGCTGTGCTTTTTATCACCTCTCCTTAGATTCCAAATTTTCTTCATTCACAAAGTTTGCTATATGCTTTGACATCATACCAATGCTTTGACAATTGTCCCTTCCATTTCAAGATACATTATGTAATCACAAGATACAACAAGTGGGCCAAAAAGAACTTGTTAGAAAGTAGATAGACCCATAGTCATCCATAACCTAACCCACAACTTAGATTTTGATATTTCATTTTCAAAAGTATGCATCTCAAAAAAAAAAAAAACATGTTATGTGTCAATTAACATTTTTTTCTTTCTTCCTTCCTTTTTCAACAGTATCGACATTGATATGTTCCAATTGCAAATGACATTGTTTTTGTGTTTTTCTTTTTTCTTTCTTTAGGGAGTGGGGCACTTCCTTTCGAGTGTCACTAAATGCCAAAACCAGACCCACCATGAATCCAGAACCAATAAATCGAATAAATTGAACCCAACCCGAAATTGACAAGTTTTAGTGTTTGAGTATACTCCTTAGACCTGGAAAGGACAGATGATTCATTTTATAAAAGACATGAGACTAGCCTCTATACATCCTCTAAAACAACCCTAACTTGGCCAACAATATATATTACCAAAGTTAAGCCAGACTGACCATCTAAATAAATTGGATATAAAATTATCCAATGCTTTAACTCCAAATGAGGCCCCTCAGATTAGGGCATTCACAAAATTTGTAATTGCCTCATCTTCAAAATGTGTATCTCTAAGGGGCCTTACCCCTACATAGGTAGAAGTTACTGCCTTCATAAATGTATTGCAACTACTCATTAGTTTTCATTTCACTCTTTGACTCTTTGTATTGTCATGAAAACAGCCAGGGATACACTCTTACATTGTCACAAAAGCATCACAAGAAATGCATAACACACATAAACACAATACAAACTTTTCCATATCAAAGTTGTCACTGTATTACTGGAACATTACAAAATAGAATGCTTAGCATTCATCATCTTGATCCCAACCTTGAAAGAGTCCATCTCCTCTCCCCTCTTATACTCTGATGCAACAAAGACTACTCTAACAAACTCTCACCGTTCTGTAACTAACTGCCACTGTCAACTTGACTAACCATCGGCTTGTCAATGGGTCAAATGCATATACATTCTGGCTTGTTGGTTTACATGCCAACCTACAACAAATCAACTAGTCACATATCAACATGCTTTCATCCTACATGCCAGCTTGCTATATATCGGCATACTTTATCATTACATGCCAGCTTGATATGCTGCTTCTCACATGCCACTCTACATGTTTGAATTGTTGTAGCCCTTCTTCCCTCTTGACTTGCCTACCAAGTTATCTCTCCATCTATATACACTTAAGTAATTCTATTACCTAGCAATGAGAATTAATGGTGGGGAGCACCAATTACGCTCTGAAACACACTGGCCCTTGAAGAACCTATTACCAATTACTAATAGAACAACATCTCACTCCACTCAGGCTGACTTGTTCCTAGGTGGAACAGACCATACCATAGTGTACATAACTCACTATCTGCTTGGATGGCCTAATGTTCACATTGGGGGCCCTTGCTTTTGGAATTCTATAAATTAATAGCAGTTGGGTTTAGTTGGGAGACTACATAGAATACAGCATCTTAATCTTCATTAGCTTTTTGCCATGCATAATGTGGAGGTTTTTTGGTGGGGGCATGCAGGCGTGGAAGTGAGATTGGACACTCCATCGACCTGCTTCCATTTGTCACAATTGCTTAACCTACAAGGTAAGATAGATATTAGAAACATTCTTTGTGGGGTTGCAAGCTTCTAATCAAATGTCTACTCTAACTTGAATGTAGCTCAGTAGACTCTTCTTTTTGTTGCATGTGAAATACAGAAGCAATGCAAAAGGAATGGAAGATGATGATGGAACTTTTTGT
>Ga0116228_10003602_pt1 | contig 13633 bp, 11 predicted proteins | sample S1TSphfallax_2_FD_89694 | JGI IMG/M metagenome (GOLD analysis project Ga0116228, IMG submission 89694) | Host-associated microbial communities from peat moss isolated from Minnesota, USA - S1T2_Fc - Sphagnum fallax MG | ecosystem: Host-associated > Plants > Peat moss > Unclassified | place... | reverse complement strand
TTTAAAAAAAAAGAAAAAAAGCTTGCAACAAAAAGATAACTCCTCAAACTATCAAACTAGTAGAATAGACTCATAAACTTTTTATAGAAATAAATCTGAAATAAATACAATTTTAATAGACCTTATACACATCAAAAATACTTGTAAGATACGGGAAAAAAAAATTAGCTCATAAAAAAAACTTACATACAAAAGTATGACAAAAAAAAACTATTTTATTCAAACACTTCTTATACAATATTATTTTGGACAATAATTTTATTTTATTTTGATGGCCAATCAAAGTGATTCCTTGCAACAAACAAATCAAAAGAGGGAAAAAAAAAAGAAAAAAAAAGATTAGTGTGCATTCGTCCCCAACTAACTTGGGTTTTGTGCTACTACACACTATTAGTGACAATGAAATGAAGAAAACAATTGAAATTAAAAATTAAGTTCCATTCAAATGAAAATATTGAATGTCATTGAATGCAACTTGAATGAAATTAAAATATATTAAAATTGGATTCACATTCAATTGAATAGAAATGGGATGCAAATTGACGCAAAAAAAAAATTTTGATTTTTTTTCCTCAACATTTATATCATTTGTGACTATGGTGTTGGAAAAAAAAAAAAACAAAATTTGAAAATTCATAGATATGAAAATACACCTTTTGCATTAAAATGTATTGTGGTGAAACAAAATAATAGGACAAAACTTTGTATTTATATAATCTTTAGCATTGGGAATTGTCTAGTGTTGTGTACATGAAACTAAACTTAATTTTTGAATTGGACTTCAAGGTTCTTGAATTTTGAAAATATGTGTTAGAACCAAATCAAAAGCTTTAAAATTCAAAAAAATTGGGTTCAAACCTACACCCAAAGAACTTTTAAAATATTTTAAATGCCAAAACCAAGATTGGAGATCTTTTTAGAAAACAATATTGCTTAACACTAGTTTAAACCTATAGAAGGAAGATAACAAGTGGGAGGGTGTACTTATAAGTGTTTCATGAAAAAGTTCATTAATCAACAAATTTCACTAACCAAGGCCAAAAAAACAAAAGATTTCATATAATGTTTTGTAAAATCTTGTAATAAGCAAACTTTAATTATACATAATCTTGACAAACTGATAGGCTAACTTGAACCCTTTTTCCCCAATTCACACATGTGCACATTATACACCTTACACCTTGTAAAGTGCTTGGGGAAGGTGCTTTGTTTTGTGAACACCAAGCACAAGGTGGACCCCTACAACATGACCATTGTTGTTGTCTAGTTCTTAATTTTGAAAGGAACCTTTGTTGTTGGGTTTTTAGCTTTTAATTTGGTTTGGCAAAACTTTTGGTGTGGCTCTTCAAACAATCTTTTGAATTTATAAAACTTAGGACCCATTCTAGCTTTAGATCTTATTCAATTTCATTAACATTATGTTAAATTAACACAATGCAATTATTTGTAGTATTAATTTTGTCCAATTAATGCACAATGCCCAAGATAAAAGGTTGTATATTTATTCTTACATATATTTATTTTAAATTATATTACAAAGTTGGGAAAAATGCATTTTGTTGTCATATTTTGCCAAAGACCCAATAGATGGCAACCACCTACACAATCAACGGCAAAAAATAGTTACATCCAAATGTGACACTCCCATGGCCTAGAATGCCATAAATTGCAGTAAAATTGGAAAGTGTTACATGATTTCATCGCCCATTTTGATGTTTGCCCTAAACTCTTATTGTACCATCCATGAATGTTGCCATCCACATTCATGAGGTGATATGTCTTCTCATTGCTTTTATTCCTTGTTGTTTAGGGCCAAGTTCTGAACTTTATCAAATATTTTTAGTGATATTCTTGTGCACATGAAGCTTTGAAGGTGAATCAATTTGAAATTTTTGATTTTTGAAGTTGTCAAAATGTTAATTCAAGATTTGAGGACAAAAGCTTCAAAAGGCAATTGACTTCTCCATTAAGTGCACATTCTTTTCATGCATTTCATTTTGTGCTTGTGTTTTCTTGTGTTTTTGTTTGATGTGCTCATTTTTTGGAAGCTTTATTTTCAATTCTTGTTCTAATTTTCATTCATGGAGTGTTGGTATGCATTGCAAACTTTGCCATAATCTTGTTTTTGTGCTTGTTGTTGCCAATCATTTTCATTGTGTTTTTTTACTTGTCTTTTGGTCATTTTCTAACATGGTTGCTTTCAAGCTTTGGTGGGTCTTTGTGAATGGAATCATGGATTGGCTTTTGGGCTCAAATGATTGCCTACACTATGTCTTTAAAACTTTTTTTTGAGTCCATTATGCTTTCATTGAATCTTTTAGTGCATTTCAAGTTCATTTCCTTTGTAAAAAGTTGTTACCTTTACAAATGAAAATTAAAAGCAAACCTAACCTTGTTGGAAGCTTCAACAAAATTGTTGTAAACAAAGGGGAAAATTGTTTAATTTCTACATCTAGGTTTATGTTGTCACTAGATTTGGATCTTGCCCCTGCACTTAAGAACCAAAGGAAGAAAGAATGCAACCAATGAAATCAATCGGTCCTTTCAAGATTCTTGAATGAATAAGCTTCCTTGAGTCAAAACAATAATGGTGTCCAATGGGAAGTTGACCTTAATTCATTGTAGAATTTTTATTAACATTAAAAAATGAAAAAAAAAAATTAGTGTTCAAATTTGATGGCTTGCAGAAGCATGCACGTTGTTAGAAATCAAAATGTCCCATATATTCAAGTGTTGTTGTAAGTGAATTTCATGTTAACACAAACATCCAACTCCAAAAAATGAAAAAGAGTTTGTTATGTGCACATGCATGAAAATGTAATATAATAAGTTGCCAAGAGATTTTGTCACATAATGGATGTGTAAACGTGTGTAGTTTGTTATAATTTTTCATTTGCTAAAGCTTGAGTGTCCCATGATTGATTATGAAAAAATGAAAAACTTGCCTTGTAATTAAGAAGGTGAAATTTGTTGTTGTCTCATGTTATGAAGTCACAATTATCGACAACCAATTTTGGATCAACATTCACGCACATATGTTGTCAAATTTTTTTTAAAAATTTCTACTTTACCATCTTTGGAGAAGGTTGTGGATGGTTCAAATAATGACAACCTAATTAAGGTGGTTATTGATGCACTAATGTAGTATGGCAATTTGTTTAAATTGGTTGTGGCTTCCAAACTTGTGTGTTTTGGGGTTCACAATGTAATTATGTTTCAGGCGGTTAACAATAAAGGTAACTATGTAGTTAAAGCAGAAACATGTTTTTTTCTTATTAAAAAATAATCATGTAACCCACCAAACAAACCTTGTTGTGCAAACCTTGTCCAAGTTATCCCTAGTTTTCAATATTGAAGTTTTGTTGCAATCTATGTATACTATTCACTTTGTCCTTTTGTGACTCACTTTGTGTTTTGTTCTTTTGGCTTGAAATTGGATCCTCCCTCTTTGTTGGGTCTTCCTTCTTTGTTCTTTCTTTTTGCCTTTGTTGGGTGCTTGGTTTAATGGACTTTGTGAGGGTCCATTCCTCATAGATAGATTTAAGTGTTAGTTTAACAAAGTTAACTCTTGAAATTAACTCTTCAAAACAATTCAAAGCTCTAATTGTAACAATCTAATTAGCCATGTAAGCAATTTTTTTAATCCTAAAGCAAAAGCCTATTATGTAAACCCTAGATCTACTTCCTATAACACTTGTCTATATCTAGACATGGTTTAAAAGCACAAGTAACATTTTGGGATAAAATTAAGAAGGAACACATTGTGAACAATTGGGAACAACATTAGGCACATTATTGGGAACAATTGTGAGAACCAAAAACACGACAACACAAGAAAACCTCAAAGATTAAACAAGGGTGATAGAGATTACTAAAGGTGTGTTCACACTTGGTGTTAAGGACTCTAGTGTTGAGTCCCTAACACCATGCTAGTCATTTAGGACTTACACCTACTTACCATGAACATTTTATGTTAAGTTAACATTCACTTAACATTAAGCTATCGCCCATTTAACATTGGGTGCCACCTAGGATGCCAACTAGATTTTCATTTAACAATAACTTAACGTCAAGTGTGAATGCACCATAAGCCCACTTTAGATGGGGTCCAACTTCCAAATTCCTAGGAACCAATTTGGACTCATTTGAAGCAAATTGAATCCTTGAGTTGGACCTTGCTTTTAACCCTAGCTTGCATCTTGAGCTCTCGCTTTTAGCTCTTCTTTTTTTTTCCTTGTCCAAACCAATTGATTTTCCCTCCAAAATGGTGCCATGTAGGTTTAGCCTGGATTTGCCACTTTATGGTCTTGGACTCTCATCTAAAGGCCATGGGTCCAATTTATGGCTCTCGTCCAATAGGATTGCTCTATTTCATTGGACCCTCATCTAAAGCGGCCCTTATTAGTGTCGAAATTACGTTTGACAGTTTGAAGTGGCTGAAAAACATTAGGGTTAGGGTTTCTTGCTCGCTCGCTCGCTCCCTTGGCTCTCGCGCTCTCGCTCCCTCCCCTTCGTGCCTGTTTGTGATTCACGTTCTTACCATTTTCTTTTTCTCCCTGGGTTTGAGAAACATTGTTCGAGAAGAAGTCGTTCCGGTTCCAGCAAACTGTAAGTAAGCGCTGCAAAAATAGGGTAAAAACGCCAAACCGAGCCGAAGAGATGGCAGGAAGTGGGGAAAATGAAGGAGGAGGTGGCGGAGGTGGAGGGGGAGCAGCAGCAGCTAATTTAGAAGTAGGGAGAGCAGAGAGAGCGGTATGGCTGCTGAAGGTGCCAACGGTTGTAGGACAATCATGGCAACAGCAGCAGGATGCCAGCAACACACTCGCCAGAGTATCCCTTTCACTGGATCCTCTAAACTCTGACCCTCAGTCTGCTGTCCAGGTATTTCTTTGTCTCCGATACTTTACTCTTCATTTCAATTTCAAGGTGTGTGCATTTTGTGCATCTGAGCATAGACCAAGCGAGTTTTGATGAATTCAATAATTGATGAGCCCTCTTCATGATGAGCCTCTTCATCTCTTTGCCGAAACTAGGATATAGCCATCAGCATCATGAATCACGATAGATCATCTGCCCAGGCTTGAAAGATCCAGAAAGAAACGGTTGTTTCTGGTAAAGTTGTCTTGAACAAGGTTGGAAATTTTCCACTCTGGGATCATTATATGATTGCAAAAGGGGTTTGGTATTTTGAGGGTCTCTATGTTAGCATGAGCCCAACCTGCCCAAGTCATATCAGCAATTGTGTATATTTGCAAACATTTCTGTAGCAAAGAGGTCACTCTGAGGTGGAAATCAAGTACAACGGATTAGAGCTGAAGAAAACAGCCTTGAAGGCTGAGGACAGAGTAACCCTTTTTTCCTTCTTTCTCTCTTGAAGGCTGGTTACTGAGCTCTAATCTCTGGCTCCAAGGTCCAGGGCATGTGTGATGGCAAACCTGTTCATCACTCTTCCACTTGACAATGCATGGTCATGATTGTTTTCATGAGCACTGTGGTAGGATGATGACATGTTGGACCACAACAATTTAAGGCTCATTTTCTTCTTTCATGGGTCAGAAACCTTGGTGGGTATTCTTTGTGATTTAATGAGCTCTATAGCACCCCACTCAGGAAGCATGAATGATGTTGAAGCTAGGGTTTTGTAATTCCTCCACCTCTTTTTGTAGTTGCCACTCATATGGGGTCAGTACTTCACTTCTAGCAGATTCTAATGGAGGTACATATATCTAGGTTTACTTCTGATAAGCCTAGGTGCGGTCATAAGTGTTCACTACCAAACAGGGTCTCAGTATTAAGTCTCACATTGTTGTGAATCCTAACCCTCATCACAGACTGAGATGCCACCTTTTGCCTGCAGTATCGTGAGCACTTTTTGTAGGATGATGACATGTTGTGGTCTCTAACCTTGCCCAGTCTGAAATCCTGATATTTCATCTTTCTTTTAATAGGGCTCATAATTTTAGTGGTGAAAAGTGTGGCCCTCATCTTCCATTTCTTTGTTCTGTTTGGAAGTTCCATACAAATCCAATTAAACCTAGATTTATTTGTGTAGCTAGCTCTACTTCTCTTACTGAAGTTTCTAAGTGGCTGAGTTCTTTCTACAATTCTATTTTTTCTACAGTCAATGACCTTTTTGGTGTCAAAACTCAGAAAGGCAGATGTTCCTTGTGTTAGTGGTTGGATTCTCAATGACTCTACAGGAGTAGTTCATGTAATTAAACAACTTAATCTTTCAATCGGAAGTTGATAAAACTTCTCTACTCCTGTTTCAGTCTTTTGATTTCTCAACTCTATACACTAAAATTGACCTAATGGATCTAAACGCTCATATGAAAGTTCTGATCAATAAAGCATTTCATCGGATGTCGAAGCTTCATTGTTTTAAATTTTTGTTCATTCAAAGATCCACTTTGAACTTAAGGTTTTTTGTTGCTGAAAATAAAGAAGAGATAATTTTTTTTGAAAATCTTCATAGCTTTAAGGTTGTGGAGGCTTTAGATTTGATCTCTTGGTTGGATTTCTTGCTAGATAATTTGTTTCTTTGTTTTGGTCATTGTGTTTATAGACAATGTATTGGTATCCCCATGGGTAGTAATTGTGCTGTCTATTTGGCTAATTTCTATCTCTTTTCCGATGAGTTTGATTTCCTAAAGCATCTCTTGAAGAATAACACATGTTCTGTTGTGCTTCATAGATTGTCCCTTGCTCATAGGTTTGTGCTTTTTGTTCCTGATTTTCCAGACTTTGAGAATTTTATGTACCTAGACCAAGACTGTTTTGGCAGCAGCATATACCCAAAAACATCTTGTGAGTTGAATTGTACTTCTAAAGGCTTCTCTTGTAACTTCTTGGATTTGGCTGTGAAACAAAGTCCTCAAGGTATATCCTGTGACATCTTTGACAGACATTCTAAACCAGAGTATGCATGTATTGAAATGATTCACATGCCTCATGTTCATTCCAATATCTCAATTACTGCTAATTTGGAAGTGATCAATAGTGAGTTTTACAGGTTTTTGAGCCTTTGTAGTTGTAAAGAGTTCTTTGTCTCTCAGATGGTCAGTATTATTGTCCTTCTGGAAAATAAAGGCTACCCTCTAAAGATTCTGTTAAAGAGGACTACAGGATTGCTCAATAAGTGAAAATTCCTCTACCTCTGTAAAGAGTGGGATGAAGATATTTTGTGCAAAAGGTGCCCTTTCAGTCTGTGACAAGGGTTAGGCTACTTGTACCATACCTGGTTAAAATTGGGCAGCTAGAGTAGCAGCTGATCCAAGCAGAACATGTCGTTCCTTCCTTTTTTGTATAGAGAATGTTGTCTGAACCATGCTGTCACATCTGCTAGCATCCATACGAGACCAGATGCGCCCTAGGATCTACAGAAGTGCTTCTTAGATCAAGAAAGTGAGTGAATGAGAGTTAGAGACCTAGCAACACAGCTATGACAGTGAATGGTCGGTGTTGTGGGCAGTTCTCTATGACATTGGTTGAGAAGGAAGCAACAACTGCTCCAAAGGCATTTACGCTCAATTTTACCAAGGATCTTGTTCCAATGCACATTTTCTCTGAAACCCCCCAAGGTATGGGCACACTTTCTGTATGGCAGGTATCATATGTCAGTTTTTTCCAAGTTCTTTGATACTTGAAGGAAGATGCGAAAATCTGCAAATATGCCTCTTTGCCAGTGCATTAGTTTTGTGTTGAATTAGTGATTTTTTAAGGCCTTGCACAGAGAATTTGAGATACCTGAATGTCCTGATGTAAGTGGGAGCTTTCTATATGTAAGGGGTTTTTCTTTTCTGAAATTCTGTGTTGATGGACTTGAATCTGATACAGCCAAGTGTCACCAAAAGGGACAAACCTGGTAAAAATTCATGTCCTTAAGCTAGCAGATCCTCTGGTATTGTTTCAATGTCAATTCTCTTATCCCCTCATGCCCAGTCCTGTTTCTCCAAGGCAAGGACAAAGCTTCAGCTCATTGTCACTTCCCTTTGAGGCTAGTTCTCTTTGCATCCATGGTTTTTCTTTGCCCTACTTCCCTGCAGCCGGGTTGGTTGCAGCTTGCTCAGAAACTTGAATGGGTGGCCTTCCACCTGGCAATTGGCCAGACTGTAACCAGGGCACAGAAATATACTAGTTGTCTTCAAGCACCCTGCCTCTTTTATTATCTTCTGGTATCTGTGTTGGTTTAAATTACAGTTCTCAATCTCTTGTAACTCTTGGACACTGTGAATTTTGGAAGGATTTATCATCAACTGTTTGATAGCAGCTGGTTAGAGCCATCTGAAAGATGCTTGGGGAACATCCCTTCTTGGCAAATATCTGTGCACTAACTACCTTCAAACTAGTAGATTGTTGATTAAATCATAGCAAAAATTTGTTGCTTTGAAACTTTGAAGAGTCATTGTGAGTGTATTCATCCCACATCCTTCACAGGTGATCTAGGCTCATATCAGTTGACAATTGTGTTGCAGGAAGAGTGGCTGTTGAAGGAAAAGTGGAGCACAAATTTGACATGAAGCCTACCAATATGGGCAATAATGATGAAGCATACCGCAAGCTTTGCAGGGACCGACTAAACAAGTCTATGCTCAAAACCCGAACTACACAGGTACTGGATGAATTGCTAATGGAGAAGTTGGTCGTCAGAGATTTTGAATCAACTCACCCTTGTAATTGGTCATGTGTGTCTCCAGCATATTTAAGCCCAGGTTTTCTCTTTGACTTGGCTTTCATAGCTCTGTTTCATTTGTGGAATGTGGATTTGGGATTGGAGCAGGTTTTGCAGAATGATCGTGGAGGTTACATGAGACCAATGCCAATGGAGGCTTGGCCTGTCTCAGCCTCCAAGGTTTAATGCCTTGCCATCCTTACTCTTCAGATTTACAGGTTCAGTAATAGAGGCCTGTCTGGTAAGTCAGCAAGGTGTAGTTGTGTAATCAGCACCCAGAAGCAGGATTATGTTTCCACACATTGCATCAACTATTTCCCTGTTCACCTTCAGTGATGAAAATCTGAGATTTCCTCTGTAGTCCTCAGCAGTCTGTTGTTTCCTTATTCAGGATAGCAAGAAGAAGATTGCACCAGGGGCCATTAAGGCTCCAGAAGGCAAGAGGATTCGCAAAGAAAGGGGAGAACTGGAAGATATTGTATTCAAATTATTTGAGCGTCGGCCAAACTGGGCTCTGAAGCAACTTGTAGAAGAAACGGATCAGCCTGTGGTATGTTTGAGAGACTTCCAACTTCTTATGGTCTTTACATGTGTTAGTTACATTGTGGACAGACTTGTAATTAGATGGGGATCTCAATTTTTGACTGATAACAAGGGAATCATGATATGACTAGCCTCTTACTTCCAGTCATTTATTCATACAAGTGTCTCTCTATTCCTTGTATGATAGTGTTTTGCAACTTACACAACCTCAATACAGAATCTAAAGAAGTTTGGGGCCACTGTATACTTGCTTTTCCACAGGCAAGCTAGTTGGATTCAGTTTTCTTCCCCCTTGAGTCTTTTTTGCAGTTTCATTTTGCAGACATGGCTTGTTGGCAAAGTCATTGTGCCCATTGGTACTCGAAGACTGACTAATGTGAAGTTTCTGGTTCTAAAGTTGTTCTGAGAAGTAGTTTTTCATTAATTGTCAACTACTAGTGTTGGAAAAGAGGTTGGATGTTTCTAAGGCACACTGGATAAAGTACACATTTGAATTGAGGAATTGACAGTAAGATATGATACATCTTTGCTTATGTGCAGGCTTTTCTCAAGGAAATATTGAATGATCTGTGTATGTACAACAAGAGGGGTGCCAATCAAGGCACTTACGAGCTCAAGCCTGAGTACAGGAAGAATGCAACTGAAGATGTTAAGCCAGCTGTTTGACCGAGCAGCAAATTCTTCCATCATGTTCTGGGGAAAGAATCCAGACCCAGGTATCTTGTAACTAGATGAATGTAGGTTAGGATCTGCAAGTTAAGCTTCAACCATCTTGGGTCTTGATTGTAAAAATGTTTCCAAGAAATGGTGTAGAGAAATGCAACATCTTGTTTGCACTTGCTTTCACATGAAGAAATATAGTGCCTTGTGAATGGTCACATTGTAAGTTCTGGTATTATCTTTCCAAGCCTTTTTTCATACTGCAGTTTGAAGTATAGCAATAGATTGGTTGCATAAGTACCTGGTAGAAGATTGGCACAATATCATTGTGTATGTGGTGAAGTCTGTTACAGGGATTCTAAGATCAGAACTCACTGAGTACATAATTAGAGATGCCATAACCTACCTCTGGAGCCCAAGGACAAGAATCATGGATCAATGTTCAGTGGAAGGGGAAAATGGGTTTGAGATAAAAAGAAAGCTGTGGAGCAGTTAATATGTCATAATTGGTTGGCAGACCAATTTCATCATTCATAGTATGATGTCCAGTGGTTAACGTATGTGGCACAGAGACACCATACTTGGCAAACATGATGTCATTTTGATTATGATGACCAGTGTTCAGCATCTTGGTTGGAGAACCCAATGCTTGCAGCATCCACAGAAGTAATCAGTCATGCCAAGCTGGTGATCATGGGAAGACTGAACTGCCCTCCCCTTTTCTTCACAAAGATCTGACTAGGTACAAATACTCATCACCTTGTAAAATTGTTTAGAGGCCCTCATAGAGAACACCTAAAACTATAGTCTTTGCCAAAGCTCATCACAGGCAGATTCCTTGCATCAGAAAATTTGTGGCTGCTATGTAAACTCATTATTCTGTTCATTGTTTTAGATTTGTTAAATGTGAGTCCTTCCAGAGGCTGTGGGGGGACAAACTACATGAGCCTTTGGAAGATTGTGATTGGCTATGAAACTTATCACTTTGTTTTGAAATTTTTATTTTTATTTTTTGGATAGATGAAGATGGTTTTAATTTCATTTTGCAATTGCTTAGGATTTGATTAAATTTGTAGCATGGTTTTTGAATGTTCCTTGTATGCTTGATTTGAATATTCCATCGTTGGGGGCTTTTTTATTTTGGGGCATGCCTTCAGGCATTGGATGTTAGGTAATGTGCGAAAGCACATATAAAAACGTTTGTAGTGAACATGTGTTGTAGTCTAAAATGTGAGTAGTCATCAAAGTTTGTGATTGGTAATGTTTGGCAAGAAGGGCTCAATTTTCTAACATTGAAAGGTTTCCCCAACAAATTTTGGTTGGACATGGCCATGGCAAAATGCTAGCAGGTAGGTTGTGAAGCACAAAATTGACTAGATATGCAGGTGATGTGCGCATTTAATGCCTTGTTATGGTTTCTTTGAAGAGTGGAGGAACTAAATATTATGGTAGCAACATCTCGCCCCTTCAATCTTGTTTTAAGGTGAAGTTCCAAGGAGAGTCTGGTTCCATCCCAAGCATTGCTAAGGTGGCAACATCTCACTCCTTTGATCTTGTGTAATGTAAAGTTCCATGGTGACAACTCTACTGCCAAACATCATCAACTTTGTAGTTCTTCAATTGCCAAAGTGATCATGTGGTGAAAAACCCTAAAGTGGTGAATTCTTGCATGGGATCTTAAAACTGAACTTGGATGCAATTTCTAAACGAATTAGACACCGAAAGTTGTAAAAGGATATTTTAATATTATCATAATTTTTGCCGAATTTTTTTTCACCACACCACTGAAAATATTATCATTTTTCATTTGGTCCAAACTTCATCCTGTGAATGAAAATTACCCAAAATAGTAATAACAAAAATATAAAATAAAAAATCAATGCCATCCACTGGTATATAGTATGAAAATTTTTTAATTGAAAAATATGGATTAATTCTTTTTGTTTGCGTCTCTATATACATGTGTTTTTGTGTATGGGTTTTATTTGGGATAACTCATTAGCAGTTAGTATATTATATATTATAATAAAAAAACATAGATTTTTAAAAATTGTATGAAAATTTTTAATCATGAAAAATTATTTTAAAATGGCTCATATTTTCAAAAATTCATATCATAATTATTTTTGGGTGAATTTCAAAAACATTTAATATGTATAGTAAAAAGAATTCAAATTCAATATTTTTCATATGACATTTTTCATTTGAGTGCATTAATCATCACATAATCCTCATTTAACATTGTTTTATAAAAAAATTAATGTTAAAATATGAATTATTTTAAATATTATATTTATTAAAAATGAGCCACCCTAATTTGCAACTATAAATTTCAGAGTAATTTGAAAAAAGAAAATTGAATAGCAATATTGCCTGAACATAGGCCTAATTTTGCAATAGTTTTTGAAGTAAATTTCAGAGAGTGTATTTGGAAAGCAGATTCATATTCATGAAAATCCTTTTTTTAAAAGGAGAAGGAATTTTAGTGTAAGGTAAAGCCCTCGGTTAAGGGCATGACAGAGATAAATAAGGGCCAATGTGAGGCAATAGCCAAAAATAGCCGAAAAAAAAATAGCCCTAATTTTGGTAAAAGACCGCCTCAAACCGAGGGCTTTACCTGGTATAAACATTTGCCAAAAATTTCTTTTAGGGAGAACTATCCCGGAAAAAGATGTGCCATTGCTAAGTCGCAATTGCTAAGTGTCAAGCTGAAAAAGAGCTTTAGTTAAGCACATGGCACCCTGAGCATTTTAATTGGGCCAGCATAGTATCAGGGCCATGACCCCCCTTATCCCCCATTCTGGACTGCAAATTTTCCAACGTGTCACTTAGTCATTGGCGAAAACACGAAATTTTCTTCCTTTTTTTTTTGTTCTAGTTTTTGGAATTTTAGTCCAGATACCTCGTACTCGGCCTAATACTTAACGCTCCGACTGGTTGGTCCGGTCAAACGGGAGCAAGTGTGACCGCTTGACAGCTGTCAACCACTGGTTACCTGGTCCATAACCACGTGGTCGTCTTCTTGGCCTAGGCTCTGCCATCTGTCTCGTCCATCTGCCATCTGCCGCCAAGTGGAAGTGCCAAGACAGATCGGAGTTTTTGAAAGTCCCGCCGTTTTTGCGGGGGTTGTAGGCAGGTGGTGTGTTTCTTGGATCGCGTTCTGTTCCAGTTCCATCAACGAGATGCTGAACGTAATTAGCTCGACGGGAAGCCAGGCTTGGACGATTTTTTGGTCTTTTCTGGAGTAAAGAATTGTGAGATTCGATACAGGAATGGATAGAGTGCGCTGTGCTTGACACGCGACGCGAACGGCCTGTTCTTTGCGCGTACACTCCGGTACGCCTCTGGTTTCTTTCTGCTTGTTACGTCGAATTGTAGACATACGTTGAATTGTAGACAGACGGTGATTCTTTTCTCGTGGGACCCGATGGGAGAGGTAACTAGCAATTTGGAAAGTGCTTAATGCATGAGATGGCTAATTTATCTGACGACAGACAGAAGAGGAGCGGAAGCAGGGACGTCATCGCGAAGATCTATGTGAAATTAGTGGCAGAATGTATTCATTTTGCTGCATTTCGCTTGTTGCGCTCATCGAAGCAAACACTCTCCAGGTACAAAACCGAAATCGATGCCATCGGAGACGAACCCTCTTCACAGATCCTTGAAGGATCGTCACGTCACACGGCAGAGTGCAAATTCTGGTAAAGCTATTCCGGCTGCGCGCCTTCATCATCCTCTTGTTACTACTGATGAGCATCT
>Ga0116228_10003601_pt1 | contig 13637 bp, 11 predicted proteins | sample S1TSphfallax_2_FD_89694 | JGI IMG/M metagenome (GOLD analysis project Ga0116228, IMG submission 89694) | Host-associated microbial communities from peat moss isolated from Minnesota, USA - S1T2_Fc - Sphagnum fallax MG | ecosystem: Host-associated > Plants > Peat moss > Unclassified | place... | reverse complement strand
TTTTTGGAATATGAAGAGTTTCAAATTGCCAAGAAGGCAAAGGTGCGAAGAAATGTATGCGATGCATTTGAAGTAGTGGTTGTTGAAGGTGAAGTTGACTATGCAACTTCCTTATAAAAGAATTTAACATTAGCTAAGGAAGTCGAATGGGCAAGATCAAAATTTGATAGTCTAAAATGACAACAGATTGCCTTAAAGACACATGATTATGTTATCAAGTGTGGAAAAGGAGGTATTTTTGTCCACCCAAAACCTCTTTTCTTTTTTGGAGGTGGCTTAAACTCAAATGACCCAGATGCAACATGGGGGATGGAGTTTTTGATTGTTACATCATGTGCATTTTGTGGTAGAAAATTTTCACCTATATGGGATTGTCAATTGGTGTATTGTGTACATATGTATCATTCTTGGTGTGATGTGGCACACTTTTTTGTTTCCACCAAGTGTTTGGTGAAGGATTGAAATCAGGACATTCACTCAAACTAGTGGGCAAGTTCTGGGACTTCAAAACCTTAGGAGAAGTTGGATGACCATGGTGCACATAAATGAAAAAATAGCAATCCATTTTATGATGAGTTAAAGTGCAACAAGAGTTGACACCAAAGGCAAGTTTAAAGCTTCAAATTTTTATTTCATTTTACATTCATTTATTTTTTTGTTTATTTTGAATTTGTTGTAAGCTCCAAGTGTGTTTTATGTCTTGTAAAGAAATAGGATGCATTTGGGGGGAAGTCACATGTGTTTATGCCCATCTTATGGACTAGGGTTAATGGTGCTTTAAACTTGAAATCCAAAATGTTTGTTTACAAAATTGGATTAAGGCATTAAGGTGGTGAAAATTCTATACTGTGGTACATTGAATGTTACTCTAATATTGTAGTTTGTTGTAAGAATGTAGATAATTGAACAATTTGGTACTTCTGTGACCTTCAACTTCTTGTATCTTTGTATTATAAAGGTTGACATAGTACTTTTGTGGATAAACTTGTAGATTCTATGGACTTTGTGTACATCAAATCCATAAAGGTTTTTTGCAATGGAATTATTTATACTTATAATAATTAGCCATGATTAATTTGTGTACATGTAGTCAATTGCTTAGGTCTAGCTTTGTTTGTAATTACCATGATGGAATCCAAGTCCATCATTTCCCTAATCTATTCCTACATATTGTCCATTCTATGAACATCTATGGACAATGTGTATATCAAATCCATTCTATGGACATCATGAAACTATGTGTATCTTTGTAGTGGATTATTTCGACTCAAAGTAAATAGTGATGATGGACTTGTGTACTTTGAGTCCATTGGTCAAGTCTAGCCTTGTACATTGATTACTTTGATGGAGTTCAAATCCATTAGTTCACTTATTTCTTCCTACATATCCAACACCTTTAAGTACTTCACGGTCTACTCATGTGTCTAGTATGCTTGAAATATTATTTAATAAGTTTCATGAATGCAAATTATAGGTTGTTAGTGAAGTACTATGTAATTAATCCATGATTGTGGAATGATTTGTTAAATGCAGGTTGGAGAACACTATTAGTACACTTGTGTAATATAATTTACTCTGCAATAATCTTTTGTGAATTGCAGAGTCTTATATTTAATCCACATGGTCCTATGTTCACAATTGTGCATAATTTGAAAGACTTTATTATTCTTTATGATTTGTAATGTGTTAAATACTAACTACTAAATGTGTGTGATGCTTGTGGATTAGTAGCTAGAAAACCTTCAAAAAGTCTTTTGGAGATGAACATAAACTTTTCCACTCCACTTCTGCGACAAAACCATGTGAGTCTTAATGTGGGAAGTGTTCATTGGTTAACACCAAAATCACAAGCTACTGCCAAACAATTATGTGATGGAAAGGTTTCATCAACAAAATGTGTACATGCTGGAAAGCCAAGTCATGGCTCTCAACCACCTCCATCTCCCTTGCAACCAAATGTGGTTGAAGAAAAAAATGTCCAAGTGGGCTCAAAAGGTGTTAATAGAAAGGGATTAACATTTGAAAAACATGGTAACTTTTTGGAGCTTAATGAAACCCATTCAGGAGAAGAAGGTGACCCACAAGGGCCTGTTTTAATGGATGAGCTTGGAAATGCAAGTGTAGAAGAAGTTGCAAATAACTCTACAAAAGAACAACTAGTTTCAAATGCACCAAGTTTTGGTATCAAAGAACCAGAAACATCAAAGTGAGGAAGAAGAGTTATTAAACCTATGGCTAAGTGGATTTTTACGACAAAACTACTAGGCAAGCTTTGAAAGAAACTCAAGGCACTAAAAAGGGTCTTGACAAGGTTTAGAAGCAACATGGCAAGCGCAAATGATGATGGTTTTTTTTCTGGGGGATCAGCTTGTAAAATGTATATGTTTTGTGTACCTACACACATACCATCATATGCATAGTACTATCTACTTATGAATTCATGAAATTTCATTTTGGTAACAAGTATATAGACCAATCAATAGAAATTAATCTCCAATAGGGTTTAAATGTTGATGAAGTCTTTGTGATAGCCAAATAATATGCAAAATTTTATGGGCAAACTTTTTTTGGAATCATGTTTTTTCTGTTGGGCAGGGGACCAAGGTGATTACAATATAATGTTTTTGGTCAAATGAATACAATTTGGTTTAGGTATGTTCATTGAATGATTTCAATGCTTGAAGCTTTTACTCAATGTTGTTTCAATTTGAAAGCAATTGTTTAATCATGTAAAATGTTGTAAAAGTTGACTTCATGGGTGCTGAATTTAAAGCATATCAGTGTAATCATGTTGATTTTTGGTATTTTTTTCAATAGATTGGTGCCCAATTATGTTACAACATTGTGTGGATGGTATTAATGTACTAGCATGGAGTTGTATGCAATAGAAGGTAGCATGATTGCCATTTTACTTGCACTTGGGGCGTTGTCCAAAGCAAAAATGGTTGAAAAAACAACTAAATACCAAAACATCTATAGTAGAGGTTAGTCATTTTATTATGATTAAGTACACAAAGTCAATTAGCTACTACTCTCTAATAATGTGCCATGATCTTTGCATGATCAACAATGCCACCTTTTGCTTTTACAACATAATGCTACAGCTGGTTAGTACATCACGACAATTATTGAAGAACTTTGATACGACTTCTTAATCTTTAATTCTTCCAAACATGAATAAAAAATAAATGCAAGAAGTTTTATGGTGTTGCCCAAATTTTAATTTAACAGACTTTTCTTCATCTCACAAACAAGAAAAAGTGCCTTGAAGGTCAAACATTGGAGCTTGGTTTAGTCCTTGTGGAATATCAAAGTACATCCTTGATCATGGCGAATCTATAAAGAGTTTTCAAATTTCTAATGAATTTTAGAGAAGCTTGTCATTGTACAAGGAATTTAAGGGGTGTGTTGTTATTAATTCAAAGCTTTTAAAGCTCTGAAATTCTCTTGTTTGTAAATATGTGCGGAACTGCCATGTTTAATGCTTGAGATTCAATAAAGATGTGTGAAGTGGCAAGCAATTCAAGTTCACAATCCATGGCTTTGGCAAAAGTTGGATGTTGTGCTTGCAAAAATTCTCATTGCTTTTCACTAACTCTATCACAAGTCCACAACGCTTTGGGTTTAGTGTTTGGCTTTAATGGCAAGTCCCGAATCCTTCTCTACCTCATATTGTACCACATCTTGTGCTATTATTTGTACCTTGGATTATCAATATAGAACCACCTTTCACTGCAACAACATTGGGTGGTTATACATTCCAAGTTCAAACATTGTGTTTGTATCCTCTTTATTTGTTTGCTTGCAAAGTTCTTTAATTCTTTGATTCAACAAAACATTTGCAAATGTTGTGTGTGGAAAAAGTAAAACATGACGGGGTGTGCATTTGTAGTAGAAGCTTGAAGTACTTGTGATGTGCATTGCTTGATTAGCTCTTTAAGGAAAAATGTTTGAAAATGTGTGCAAGTTGTTTGTGGGTTAGAAATACAATATAAGTAATAAAACAACCAAGCATGATCTTTTACTAACCAATATCACTTTCATCTTCATATGAGATGTTTTTGTCTTGCTCTCTCCATTGATATTTATTTTAATGATAAATATCTATACACACAAGCAATGGAGAACAATACCACCATAATGACTATGATATAACAGTAGGGGGAAGGAGAAAATTTGACACATAACTATGCCATCTACATCTCCAACCTTTTAGAGCATGATCTTCTTGAACATGGAATCCTTAAGAATATGTTAACACCTTCTTGAATGCACTTTTTGAAGTGCACATATGATCAAATGGATGTTCAAGGCAAGGTAGGAGACCACATAGAATGTGGTGCAAAGTTGTTTTTATCAAGATTTATATTTCGTCTTGTTGAATTGGAAACCCAGTTTTGTCGATCTCAGGTGATTTAATGGATGCACCTATTTTGTACAATTTCTAGACTTCCTAGGTGGAAATGGCCATACATAAATGAGGTGCACTTTGTGTTAGAATCTTCATCTATTCAAGTTCATTGCTTTCAGTTGTTGAATGAATATGGACAAGTTGTTGAGCATGCTTGCTTCACAGTAGTTTTGTGACAAACAAACAACAAAATTGCATGAACAAGAATTCAAAAAAGGCAATTGTGACAGGAATTGTGATAGAATCACAACTTTTTGAATTGTGAAAAAACGACATACTAGGAGGGGGTGAAGCAACAACTTTAAGTACTTTACAATCTATATGCATTATCAAATCTTCATAAAACACATTCTGGTGATTTTTTAACAATTAGATATTTAATAGGTACCTAGGTATTCCATGCCAAGGATCAACATAATGCATTATTTAGTTATCTAGGTAATTTCAATCCATCTTGCATATCTCAGATTTGTCAATGTATTTTGCATGCATCTTGTCGATGAAATGTAATGTTAAACAACAATGAGAAATGACTTGAGTGCAACATCAATAGCTACCACATTTAAAGGACTACTGAATTGACATCTGATTCACCACAAAGCCCATAACACACATGGATGGAGATGAATTGCATGTTCAATGAAACTGATAACATACTATGTGAATCCTAACTTTGTAGGTACGTGAAAATGTTGTTGCATTGGTTGATGTTTTTAATCACACTGATGATTACTTCGGTTCAAGCTTGGGTTGGTATGATGGGGACGTGTATACCCATTTGTACAAAGATGTATGCAAATGGAAAGGGCCTTCTAAATGAGTTTGTTGTCATAGTAGGCTATCATGAGTACCTGAGGCCAATTCTCACACAACTATGGGACCCTATTTCAAAGCTCTAAGCAACCATCCATAATCTTATCTTGGTTTAATTCAATTTGATGGTGAATAAATGCGTCATTTTTTTGAGTTGTGAGATCTTTTGGGTAAATTATGTGTTTGGAGTGAATGGTTATCTTTGGTCCTAAACCTAGCAGTATTAAAATATGAAAATCCTTTGTGAAGCCCAATAATAGCTAGGACATTGTGAGGCTATGTTATAGAATTCCCAAGGTCATGAAAAGTTTAGAGAACTTTTGATCAATTTGCATTCCTTATTTCATGAACTTGAAGTCAAGCGTCATTGCTTTCCACTAGTCATCATTTTCATGCATGTTCTATCTTTGTCATTCCTATCACAACTACCTCTTTCAAATTTTCTTCATTGACAGAAGATTTTACCATGGTCTTGTGACCAAGAATGATTAGTTGTCAAGAAGCCAAATCCTAAGAATCTAGAGTCCTGGATCTTTGAATAGTTTTTACTTCCTCCAAATTCCACATCATGTGTCAATCCTGCAAAGTTGTGAGGACGTCCTAACACAATGAAAACATTGTCAATGTTCATGACATGGAGGTTGACTACACTACTAATTTTATTATGATTAAGAATTTATCTTATACCTTCACCTTTGTAGGCATAGGAAATTACTAAGGAGATTAAATTTCTGGGTGCCAAGTTGTAATTCTTCAACAACAACACTAGGCTCTACAACAACAACAACAATACCAACATTTGTTGAATCATTTGCCATTAGTAGCCACATGCTAGTTTTCAATAGCTGCAAATGATGGTGAATGTGGCATAACATGTGGTTACTCAGGGACAACGGCCAAAACAAGAAAATAATCTTCCACAACATGTTGCCACTTAGCAATAGAGGCACCTTCATCATCATTAGCAACAAAATAATAACAAATTATATTTTCATACAGTTCACATCCATGGATTTGTGACCTTTGAAAGGATTGTGTTATGGAAGGAACCCTTCCTGATCTTATATGTTCACCTTTGTACACATAAAAATATACTAATTTTTTGAGTTCCTATGGAAGGGATCTTGTTTTGGGATTGTTGGTGTCTTGGAAAGGTTTGTCTCTTGGTTCCTCATGTGGCATTAAGAAACAGACCCTTTCAAGAGGGTTTGTAGTTAGGAATTTAGGTGGCTAAAAAGTGATGCTCTCACCCACCATGTATTTATAATTCACATACAATAGGAGGCATATAATGATTGATATTACATATGCAGACTTGGGAACCACCACAATACAGATTCCACACTTAATATTTTTAAGAACAAACTAACCATTGAATTTGAAGAACAATGTTGTCAACTCAACACTAGGTCAAATATCACAAGTGGGTAATATTCAATATCATATAGTCCAACACATCATCAGATTTTGGTGTCATTGGCTCTTCAATGATGGGTTCACAACAACCTTGTGAGTGAGCTACATTGCTACTTTGAACTAGCGATTGAAGGCCTTTTGTTGTAGTAGCAGCAATAATAGCTTTAGTGGCCATTGAATTGATTCCCTATGGCAATGTTAATGTTGGAAAGGTGCTTGGTTTCTTAGGAGTAAACAATGCCTATTTAACATTGTTCATATCATTGTCACCATTAGCACTAAATTAAAAAAAAATTGGCTGACTTTTGGTATTTATTGAAATCTCATCACTATTCTGTAAAACCTAAGAAAAGTTCATGTGGAAATGCCTGGCACTTGGGAAGAAGGTAACCATATTAAAACACCATAACTATTGCCTCAAATATTACTGTATAAATTTATATTTTTGAGGAACAAAAGTGCACTTGAAAATAACAGTAGCAAAATGCTTGCATTCAGCCTTCATCAGGCATGCATTGCAATTAGGCTTGCTCTTGGTGCAAAAGACCTACAAAGTCTTTTCTAGGCATATTTCAAGGGCTTTTTACCTTCAAAAAAAAATTTATATATGCTTTTATATTTTTCATTACCATTATCTTGTAGTCTTTGTTTTGTGTTTACAAAACATTGCATTGTACCAAAACAATAGAAATATAGGTGGGAAGGCTAACCTTTCCAAATCATATTCAATAAATAGTTATAAGCAAGAATGACAACTTAATGGCATTCTCTGCAACTATTTGGTATTTCATTGCATACTTAGGTCCAACAATGTGTATTTTTTGCCTACATAATATGCAAAATATATTATATCAACAATCTACCCATATTCATAGCATTAAAATGTTCAAAACAACTATAAAAAATGGAACAAGAAATTGGAATTTAGAAAACCAACAACTACAACATGTCCAAATTCTATGACTTTAATACAACCCACTAAAATAAGAGGGTTATACTCTAATGCAAAAAACATATTGTAAGAAATGTTGCACCTTGAAGGTAAATCATAAGCACTGGTAACTTTAGTGAGTCCATTTCAATAGCTTCCTTGCAACATAATGACAAGTTAATTCAATGCACTAACTTGTTTGACATTTGCACTAAATATGGGATGAAGATACAAAAAAACAAAATATTAATAGATCCAAGAACCAACTTGACATAATAGCCAACAATTGTTCACAAATATTCACTCCAAGATTGAAAGGTGGATCAATTTACCAACATTACACACTCCTGAACAAGCCTAAGACCAACAACAACACACAAACCAAGGTTGTTATGTGGTTCATCTAAACCTTGGAAAGGATAGCAAGTAGCACATAAAATTTCAATCTATTGTTCATGGCCAATTTTAGCAACTCAGAACTTTTGAAATGCTCACACCATCCATAAACCCATATGTTGGCTTCTTATCCACTAGGCAAGAACATGTGAATTTGACATATGAAATAGATGATAAGAATATGTGTATAAACTGCATACTTTACCCAAGTTGCCTAAATATTAAAACTTATTAACTCAATGAGGAATTGAACCTCATAAACAACCCTTCATTGTTGGGTTGGGCTACACTTCATGTCACAAATAAGTTAGTATTAATCATTAAGTTTTTCACAATTCATTTGATAAACCACTTCAACTATATTTATTTTTTGTGAGTTAGGATTAATCATCAACATCTAAAATAGACAAAATAGATCTTATAGCATCCAAAACATAAGCATGCAGTTCATATACATGATCATTACCATTCACATGATAATGTTTCACGAACATTGATAGTTCATACCAAATGGGAATAAGTAAATACAATTCGAACTACTTCCAATAGAACATAAGAATATTCATATGTGCCCCACTTTTGATAATAAGTACCTGCAACTACATCATAGTTATGACATTCTTCATTTTGCACATTAAAATTCTTTAAAATTCTCCATTTAGCACCTTGTCATAACATTCTTTACCCGCAAATGTTTACCAAATTACACTGGTTGATCTATAAATTTTTTTAAAATTTTTTAAAATTCTTGCTTCTTTGGGCTTCCATAACATTCTCGCACCAAGAATGTCATAACTATGAACTACATCATCACCAACCTCATATGACAAACCCCATGTATTAATGAAATTTTCATTAACTTTATGAAAAGGTTTTGAACACCTCATAAGCCAAAATTTCTAGCCCTCATCATTATTAGCAATGGCATGAACAACAAAGTTATCTCCTATTTCCAAACAAGTAACAAGCATATCTTCATCCTCACCAAAATCCCAAATAACATCTTCTTCTTCCATGATAGATCGCACAAAATGAGTATCTGCAAGCTTTAATGTTTTTGGCCTCCATTCCTTTGTCCATTGAAGATACAAACATGCAAACCATTTTCTTTCCATGTAAAAACAACAAAAACATGCCAACTGTCTTACCATTAGTTTAGTAACATCATATTGATTCAAGGCACATATGGAATGCAATTTTTGAGCACCAGGAACTAGATCACAAGCATGGGCAATGTTTCAATCAACATCATCTATACTTTTGAGCCAAAATGTCCTTTTAATTGGCTTGTAGTGGCCAATGTAAGAGGTTTCTAGCCTTTCAAACAAACTTTTGCATAGGAAACTTACAACGTTTGTTGCATTTCGTAAAGGTACACCATGGGCATTTAATTGTTTTTGCCACAAAAAAAACCACTTGATAATAGCCCCAACTCGATCATGAACTCCTTTCCCATGACCCATTCCAAAAAATGACCAAATCATTACACACCCACCTATCAAATTAGGATAACATCCCCCAAAATACCAAGGCTTATGTGACTTGAATTGATTTGCACAACCATCTGACCACACAAAGTGAGTAAAGGGGGCATATCCTTCTTCAACCATGTCAGTCTAATGTTTTTGTAAGCAATGTTGCACAAAATAGGAATCATGTTTGTTGTCATCACTAATATAAAAGTGATTCAATTATCAAAAAAAAATCTGCATAATCTAGATCAAAATTAGGGTTAGGTCGATAAGTAATGTGAACCAAAATAGTAATCTAATAAGAGTGCCAATGCATGGATTGCACTTCATTATGAATTACAAAAGAATAGTTTTTTGCAAAATCAATCACTAATATAATAGACCATGGTTGCACAAATTTCAAACAAAATTACAATTACATGTCTTGCCAATTAGCGACAAAATTATGACACACAAAATATTGAAGCTTGGGCTTCAAATATGTAATTAATTCATTGACAAGAATAGACTTATGTACAAGGGTGAGTTTCTTTTGTGGTTTACCTACCACTATCATAATTTGTTGAAGGGAAAATCGCCTCCAAGTCACCACATGATCACCAAATCCCTCAATTTCCTTGGGACATAGCAGTAGTACATTAGCACCACACTTGTCACTTTGTTTGTGCCATTGCATAAATTTGCTTTTCTAGCACACAATGATTTCACACATCTAGGTGATTCCAAAAAATAATTCAATAGCAGCTTTGCAACAAACACCATAACATGTACTATTGGAACCACAAATCTAACATTTGCATGCACAATCAGAGCCATGTGTAGATTTTTGCATGTTATTAAAAGTTATACAAAGTTCATCAATTTCAACATGGTATATGCAACATGTGGTGTGGTCTTTCATTCTTCGCACAAAAAATGGCTTTAATTTTTCAAATGCATGTTGTCCAATTACAACCCAAAAGTGACAAACATAAAATCTCAAAAAGAATTTGGTTTGCACATAAAAATCAATATAACTTCAGTCCCATATTGATCTCACAACAAGTCCATCAATATGTTGAAACAATTGTACATAATCAAATTTTAAGCATAATGGATATCAATATATCTTTGTTACAACCATTTTGAATCTATAACTAATAATAGGTATATGTATCAACTTCAATATAACAAATATCAATAAATGTTTACCTCATGGATACATGTAATATACACATCAAACTAGCACCAAGTATAATGGATATCCATCAAAACCATTTAACTAAAATCCAACAAAACATGTTCAACGCACAAAGAAGTCCAACAAGTTGGCATCTTCAAAGCACACAAAAGTTTACAAAAAACACATAGAAGTTTAGCAAGTACCTTAAGAACACACAAAAGTCTAAAAAGTATCTTCTGAGCACATACAAATTTAGTAATCACTAGGAGAAAAAAGGCATTTTTTAACCAACTGGTTTTTTACTACATGTCGTCTTCAACTTTGTTTTGACTACACAATAATATTTATTTTAAAACAATTCATGTGGATGAAATGGCATCTCAAATGAGTTGATGTGTTGACTAATTTGGTAAATCTACGACATTGACCATTAATGAATGTTGACTATCAAAATATATTTTAAAATAAAATATAACCCAATTGAGGAGTAGTTGAGAATTCCACTTTGCCATGACATTATGCCATGTCAACTTAATTGCTTAACTATTTTGATGGACCTTGTTTTTGAATGGATGAAAGAAGGATATTGATGGATGAAATATTACATACATTTTCAACTATACTTCAACTTTAATTATTATTACCTATACCTTACTCACATATTACCTACCCACCTACTTACTTATCATTACTTACACCCTACGTACATGTTACCTACTTACTATTGTAACTTATACCTACATATTATATACCTACCTACCTAGGTACCTACAGACTATTGACCTACATAACTTAACCTACACCTTACTTGCTATAATTTAAATCTATTTAACCTACAATTTATCACCTACATATAACTACCTTGGTAATATATGTAATAAGTACCTACCTAACCTACAAAGTATTACTTACCTACCTATAGGTATCTAGAAGTAATTTGCAACAAGTGTATTTGTTTAACCTACAACCTACCTAGGTCTAGATAGACTTTAAGTTAGGTAACAAAGTTAATTAGACCTAGACTAGGATAGTTAACTAAGCTAAGCAAATTACTTCAACTTAACAAGGGTTCAATTTTATGGTATAAAATAATTGGTATATAATTTTATGGCATTTTACATATTCATTAAAATGCCATAAATGTCATATAATATATAATGCCATAATTAATTATGAATGGATGGATTTAATTTGACATATAGTATGAATGAATTAATTAATGATTTAATGTGCCAAATAATATGGATGAATGGATGGTATGACATATAACAATGGTGGCAATGTGTTGGTGGGAAATTCAAATTTTGAATTATAATTGAAAACCACAAATTTTGTTTTTGATAAACCATAGATTTTATTTTGTTGTTTTGATTTTCATTTCCATAGAACATGGAATTTTCTTGTAATTCCAATGGAGTTTTTTTCAGTCAAACATAGAAGTACAGGCTTCTACATTGATTTCCATATCCATATTGTTGTGTGGATTTTCTATAATATAAAAAATGTAATGTAATGAATTGTCATTTTGTTTTTGGATTTTTCTACATTGTATTCTTAAGTGCAAATTCTGGTTATATGAAATAACCATGAATATGGTGTTTTAATGAATTGCAGAATCATGTGTGTTTAGATTTAGGGCAAAAATTGTGAATGTGTGCATATTGTGGTGCAAATCTATTGTTATAATAATGTGAAATTTTTTTGTAGGAATTGAATTTCATTTCTATTAGGGTATTTTGGGTTAACTATTTTGGTTGGATGGCAACAGATCAAGGCTTGGATTGGCAAGCTAGTGTAAGTGGATGATGTTTTAGTTGGTTCACGAGCTCATCAGTTTTGATGGATGTGGATTAACCTAACACCACCAAAGGTGATCTAATGAGCATATGAGCTAATTCTTAGGTCACCCACATGTTTGGTGGATGACATGTTGGATTGAAAACACCATTCATGCGTAGTTTGTCATGATGACCAACAACCTTTGGCTATGGTCAATAGGGTTAGGCTTCCACAAGCATCCCTACCAACATTCTTGAATTTCCACATGCTCATGCATTAGGAATGGGGGCCCAAGGATGGTTTAGGACTTCCATTCATCTAGTATGGAAAAACCCAAAGCAAATGAGAGGGAACAAACCATGGGGTTCCACATCGGCACCACAACTATGCAAGGCATTTCTAAAGGAGCCCATATGCGGATTTTGGGGCAAGTTATGGATCTTAACTGCTTCACATGGATTTTTAGTTTGGTCTTGGCAAAATAGTTACGTTTTGGCCAATCACACCCACCCACTCCACCCCATCTTTCATTTGTTGCACCTTTTGCTAGGTCAACTATGGTGATGCAAGGGGGGTGATGTTATAACATGACAAGTACATCCTTGGCAATTATGGGATCAAGGATGCCAAGGGACATTTATGGGTGTGGAAAAGGAAATTAGTGATGTGGGGGCGCCATGACATGATGGCACCTTTCCACATTTTGCATAACAATCACAAGCCATGCCTTCAACTTCGAATGTTGGGGATGTTCCATCATCCCAACCTAAGGTATAGGTGATTGTAGAAACATGGGACTTAAGAATTTTCCCAACAGTTATAAGAGGTGAGGTGCATGAAGCACATTGGATAATACAAGATTTCACTAAATGTTTTGCTTTCATTTTGAAAGAATTGGGTCAGTTAAGGGGAGAAGAGGTTCGAATCATATTGGAGGATGATAATCCAATTTTCAAATGACCTTACATGCTTAGTGAGGTGGAGAGAGCCTTGGTTTAGGCTTGAATAGCAAAGTTGTTGGATGTTAATTTGGTGGAATTGTTTAGGGGTGAATATGCTTCAACAACAATGATGTTAGCCAAGAAAGACATTTTTGGTAACTGAATCACTACAACAAAAGAGGGGCATATTGTGATCCAAATATCATCGCAAACAACAAAGAAAATAGTTTCCGAAAACCCGTAGTTCCGAACAACAATTCCTCGCAAACTCTTAAGCCTTTGCGAAACCCTCAACTTCGCACCCGTACAATCGCAA
>Ga0116228_10003596_pt1 | contig 13646 bp, 17 predicted proteins | sample S1TSphfallax_2_FD_89694 | JGI IMG/M metagenome (GOLD analysis project Ga0116228, IMG submission 89694) | Host-associated microbial communities from peat moss isolated from Minnesota, USA - S1T2_Fc - Sphagnum fallax MG | ecosystem: Host-associated > Plants > Peat moss > Unclassified | place... | reverse complement strand
GCGCGCTGATTCGCAACGGCTACCGCATCGCGCTCCCGTTCGGAGAGAACCATCGCTACGATTTGATCGCCGATGACGGCGAACGACTCTATCGGGTACAAGTCAAGACGGGGAGGCTGCGAAACGGAGCAATTCGTGTGGCGTGCCATAGCAGCCACGCCCATCGCCGCAAACCCGGGGAACGTGCGATTCGCTCGTATCGAGGCGAGGTCGACTACCTTGCCGTGTATTGCCCGGAGACGAAAAAGGTATACCTGTTACCGGAGTCAGAATTGGTCGATTCGTTTGGCCACTTACGCGTGAATCCAACGAAGAATCGGCAATCGCGTAAGATTCGGTGGGCATGGCAATTCGAGCTGGCGTAGCTCAGTGGTAGAGCATTTCATTGGTAATGAAAAGGCCGCGGGTTCAATCCCCGCCGCCAGCTAAAAATCAGAAGCCCGGACGAGGGCTTCTTTTCTTTCTTCCGCTTCGTTTATTCGCTCGTGGGGTGGTCGTGCTTCCAGCGCGCCAACGCCTCGGCGATGGTGCAGTCGGAATCCTCGAGATACGGCGCGAGGCGCTCCGACCAGCGGACCAACGTCGAGCGCACATTGAGCGCGTCATCCGCCTCCGCTCGCGCCTTGTCGACGGCTCGGAGAAAATCCGTGCGATGCATACCCGCGAGGAGCTTCATCGTTGCCATTGCGGCCTCACCTCCGGCCGTACCGGATCGCATCGCTGCGTCGAAACGTCATCGGGTCCGCCGGACGGTTATGCAACGGCGTGCGCCGCGGGCGGAGCGACGGCGGCGGGGCGCTGATACGCGCACGAGAGCAGGCTGACGACGCGATCGGCATCGTGCTCGTCGACGACGATCGTCATACTCGTCGCATCGCCGTTGAGGTGGACGATGTCGATCCCCGCGCCGCTCATCGCGAGCAAGAGGCGGTCCAGCGGCGGGAGCGGCCAGTCCGTCGCCGTTCGGGTGAGCGCGACGCGCGCGCACCCCGCGCGCACCGTGACCGCGGCACGATCGTTTGCGAGCGCCGCGGTGAACGCGGACGCATCGCGATCGTTGATGATGAAGCGGCAACCGGACCGATCGACGTCGAGCGCTTCGGGCCGCACGTGCAGCGTGATGAGGCGCTCGACCATACTCGGGCGCGTGCGCGTGCCGTCGGCGTCGCTCGGCACGCGAACGTCGACGAACGAGAGGTGGCGGCGAACGCGAGACACCATGGGCATGCGCGAAGTATAGGCCGATCCGCACCGCCCCGGTATCCGCCGTTCGGCCGTCGTCCGATCGGACGATCGCTACGAGGGTTCGCGTCGTCGCGCCGGCTAAGGGGCCCCGGGTGACCGCCCGCGAGCAGCCGCCGTGGAACTGGAATGCGACCGTCGCCGAGCGCGCGGAACGCTATCCGTGCGACGACCTCATGGCGAACCCTCAGCACGCGTTTTATCGCGCGATCGACGTCGCGGCCCCGGTGCCGCTGGTGTACCGCTGGCTGCAGCAACTGCGCGTCGCGCCGTACAGCTACGACTGGGCGGATAACTTCGCGCTTCCGAGCCCCACGCGTCTCTCACCGCGTGCCGAGACGATCGCGGTCGGCCAGCGCATGATGCACATCTTGCGCATCGTCGCGTTCGAGCCGAACCGCTCCCTCACGCTGGTCGCATCGAACGGGATCGGCCGCGCGCTCTTCGGCGCGTTGGCCGGCACGTATACGGTCCGGCCGGGCGACGGCGTGACGCGCCTCTTCGTGAAGGTCAACGCCGCGTATCCGCGCTCGTGGTACGGCCGGCTCGTGGACCCGGTGATGCCGTGGATCGACTACGCGATGATGCGGCAGCAGCTGCTGCGCATCAAGGCGTTGGCCGAACGGGACGCGCGTCAGATCGGGTCGTGATACTCCGCGCGGATCATCTCTTCGCTCTGCCGGCGCGCTTCGCGGAAGATCTCGGTGTCGGCGGCGTTCGCCGGATCGTCGAGTAAACGGGTGAGCTCTTCGTCGAAGAGCTGCGTCACCTCGGCGGCGGTGTGCATGCCGTGCATGATGCGCTGCGTGATCATGAGCCGGTAGATGCGATCGGTCGCGAGATCTTCCATGTAGCCGTCGAGCAGCGATGCGCCGCGGCCGCTGAGGTAGCCGTGCCGGTAGCGGATCACGGTGCGTACCGCGGCACGCGTTCCCGCGAGCGTCTTCTCGCCGACGCCCGCGATCGAGGGACGCAGATCGGGCGTGGCGTTCGCGCCGGGCTTGCGCGCGAAGTTCTGATTCGGCACGGGGAACTGCGCGACGGCGATCGTGTTTTGATCGGGGTGGCCGGTCCACGCACCGTCGAAGAGGCACGTCGATTCGTTCTTCTTGTCGCGCTCGAGCGCGGCCAGCGCGCGTTCGTTGAGCTCGGCGTTGGAGCGATCGGGGAAGAGCGCCGTCATGCCGCCGATCGCGAGCAGGCCGTGACGATGGCAAACCTCGGGGATGCGTTCGCGCAGCGCCTGGAAGAACGGCACGTCGGTCGGGATCGTGTTGCGATCGGGCAGCACCCACGCCGGATCGTTGAGGTTGAAGTGGATGAGGCTCGCCATGTAATCCCAGCGGCCGAGATTCAATCCGATGAGGTGCTCGCGCAGGTTGTACGCGAATTCCTCGATCTGATACGCGAACGGGTGCGCTTCGACCAGCGCCATGCACTTGATCGCGTCCTTCGGCTGGCCTTTCGCGAGCGCGACCGCCTGCAGCACGTCGCGCCACCACACGGCCTCTTCGGCCGATTCCGATTTCGGGATGTAGATCGCGAGCGGGTGCGCGAGCTTCGAAAAATCGAGCTTGTAGGCGAGCAGCGCGAGATCGAACAACGACGCCGACGTCGGCTCGTCGTAGATGCCGGCTTGCGAGAGGTGCAGTCCGCGAACGCGTGTCCAGAGCACGGCCGCGCTCGGCTTGATGCCGACCACCGCGTTGCCGCGCTTCTTGTCGACGTACGTCAACTCGCGATCGTAGGCGGCGACGGCGTTGTCGACGCCGCGCAACGTGTGATCGAATTGGTTGGCCATCGAATCTTCGAGGTCGATCATCACGCCCGGTGCGCCGGAGTTGAGCATCTTCACGACCAGCTCGCCGTCGTCGGCCGGACCGGTCATCTGATTGCGCTGGTCGGTGCACCATGCCGGAAGTTCGATCGTCCAGTCGCTGCTCGCGGCCGAGGCGGGCAGGTACTCGGGCAGCTTGCCGCCGAGCGATGCCGCCAGCACGACCTTCCGCTGCTCGGCGTGAGCCTGCTGCCTCGGCGTGAACGCTGCGTGGAGCGGCCGGTAGAACGCCTCGAAGCCCGCCGGAAGATCGCGGACGGGATCGAAGCCGGCGGGCGCCGCGCTCATGGGCGGAATGTGGTGGGTCAACTGCTGCATCGTCTGCCCGGCTTCGTTCCGGGAAGGCCCCTTCCCGTCCGCGAACGTTTCCCGTGCGTGGTGCGCGGCCGTAGCTCAATTTGGATAGAGCAGGGCACTCCTAAGGCCAAGGTTGCTGGTTCGATTCCAGTCGGCCGCACCAAAAACAACCGACGAACCATTCTCCGCGCCGGGTGGTCAGAGGTTGCGTGAACTACCTTCATGCGTTTTCTGTTGCGGCCGTGGCCGCCGCCATCACGGCCCCACTCGCGGCAAGCGCGGCTGCGCCGCCGCAACACATTCGCGGAACGATCGCATCGGCGTCCGCCGCGTCGTTCACGGTGACGACGATGGCCGGTCCCGTCACGGTTGCGATCGGTCCGAAGACCGGCGTCGCCGGCGCGACGGCGGGCTCGACCGCGGACATTACGCCCGGCACGTTCCTTGGTATCGCAAGCGTGCCGAGCGCCGGCCCCAACCGGGCGCTCGAGGTCGTCGTTTTCCCGAATTCGATGCGCGGTACCGGCGAGGGCGACTACCCGTGGGATCTCAGCGCCGGCGCGATGCACCACTCGACGATGACGAACGGCACCGTTGCCATGCCCGCAGCGCATTCGACGATGACGAACGCGACGGTGGGCACGATGAGCGGTTCGAGCGAGAAGCGCATCACCATGAACTACAAAGGCGGTTCGCGCACGATCGTCGTTCCCGCCGGCGCGCCCGTCGTTCGTGTTGCACCCGGTTCGAAGAAGCTGCTCGTACCCGGCAGCGCGGTGTTCGTGATTGCAACCAGCACGGCGAAGCCAACCGCGCTGTTCGTGATCGTCGGCGTAAACGGAACGAAGCCGCCGATGTAAGGCGTCGTCTCAGACGCGAATGAGGGTCGGAGCAATGCCGGCGACGATATCCACCAACGCGTGAGCGGCGATGTTCGTTCGGAGTTGGCGCCGCCAGACGGCCATCACGCCGAAGGCGAGTGCGAGAACGCAGATCGAGGTGACGCTGCGAAGCCCTTCATAAGCGTGCATGGTTCCGAACCAGAGCGCTTGGGCGACGATCGCGGCGGTCACGCTGCGTAATCGCGCGGCGAGTTGGCCGGCGAGGTAGCCGCGATAGACGATCTCTTCGGTGATGCCGGCGGTGATCGATACCCCGATCCAGAGCGCGATCTCCAGCGCTCCGCGCGGCAGCAGCGTATCGACCGACGCAGCGGTGCTGTTCGGGAAGAGCGACGTGATACCGGCGTCGATGTAGAGCAGCGCGATGCCGAAGATCAGGCCGAGCGCGACCTCGAGGACGACTGCCTTCGGCGACGCCCAGCGGCCGATGAGCGTGCGCGGGTCGTTGCCTGCGGCGCGCACGCCGCGCCAGACGAACAGCAGTAACAGCCATTCGGCGACCATCGTCGAGAGGTAGAGCGGCAGAATGCCCTGATGTGCCGCGTCGAGCGATGCACCGTGTGAATGCGATTGCGCCGAGATGCCGACGATGACGAAGCCGACGCAGATCGCTGCGAAAATCGCAAAATGCCGATTACTCGCGAGCGGTTTGGAAAGCGCCTCAGCCATACGTGAGCTACGACCGGACCCAGCGTTTGTTTCGGCCGCGACGCCGAACATTATCTCCGCTTAAACGACGTGGGACCCCGAGGTGTGGCACGATAGGACCCGATTGCGCCAACGCTCTCTCGCAAGGGGTTATCGGTATGATTGACGGTCGCTCGACCGACGCGTCGAGGCCGCGCACGGTTCAGGACTATATCGACATGCGTCCGACGTGGCCGGACGGAACGCCGCTCCCCTCGACGCCGATGACCGGGATGCAGTGGCTGATCTGGTCGCTCGCCGCCGCGGGGAAATTCTTCGAAGGGCTCGTCGTGTTCATGACCGGCATCGCGTTGCCGCTCATCGCACGGCAGTTTCAACTCGACGCCGGGCAGGGCGGCATCGTCGGCGCGGCAACGCTCTTCGGCATCTTGATCGGTGCGGTCACGCTCGGCGGTCTCTCCGACGTCTTCGGCCGCAAGCGCATGTTCGTCGTCGAGATGATCATCTTCATGGTGTTCCTCGGCATCCTCGCGGTGGTGCCGGGATACTGGCCGCTCGTCATTTGCCTGTTCTGCATCGGCGTCGCGCTCGGGTGCGACTATCCCACCGCGCACATGATCATCTCCGAGAGTACGCCGAGCGCGAAGCGCGGGCAGCTGGTGATCGCCGCCTTCGCGTTTCAGGCGGTCGGCGCGCTCGTCGGAACCGGTGTGGGCTGGCTCGTATTGCAAGCCGATCCCGCGCTCGATGCATGGCATTGGATGTTCGCGACGGCGTTGTTGCCCGGCTTGATCGTCACCGTATGGCGCTTCTCCATCACCGAGAGCGCTTCGTGGCTGTTCGTTCGCGGCGAACACGAACGGGCCGAGGCGATGGCGAAGCGATTGCTGCGCCGGACTCCGCAGTTTCCGAAAGAGATCAAGCTCGAACGCGTCGACACGCACGCGGAGAAGATGAACTACGGCGCGCTCTTCAACCAACAGAATCAGCGTGCGACGATCTTGGCTTCCGTGCCGTGGTTTCTTCAGGACCTCAGCACGTACGGGATCGGCATCTTCACGCCGACGCTGCTTGCGGCGGCCTTCGGCGGCGCGCCCGATCACATCCGCAGCACGGCCGATCTCATCACGAAAGACATCCTCGCTGCGAAGGGCAGCGCGCTGATCACCTCGATGCTGCTGGTCGGCATCACGTTCGCCGTCATCCTCGCCGATCGGCTCGGTCGCATCAAGCTGCAGGTGTTCGGCTTCGTCGGCTGCGCGCTCGGATTGCTCATCGCGTCGTGCTCGGTGTACGCCGACGGCTTCGGCAAGATCTTTTTGATCTTCGCGGGCGTGATGCTCTTCAATTTCATGACCGACCTCGGGCCCAACGCGCAAACGTATCTGCTCGCCGGTGAAGTGTTCCCCGTGGCGATCCGTGGCTCGGGCGCGGGCTTCGCGGCCGCGTTTGCGAAGGTCGGCGCGGTCCTCACCGCGTTCATGTTTCCCGTCTTGCTCAAGGGCATCGGACAGCAAGCCTTGTTGCTGATTCTCGTCGCGACGTCGCTGATCGGCGCGTGGGTGACGTGGGCGTACCGTATCGAGACGACGGGCGTCAACCTCGACACCATCGGCACCGGATCGCGGGCCGACGAGCTCGCGGTGGGTGCGATCGTGGTGGCGTCATGATCCGCCGGCACGCAATGCGCATCGTCGCGTGCGCCGTCGCCGGCGCGACGCTCACGGCACCCGTCGTCGCCGCAAGCGGAGCGGTCACGATCAAGGCGACGGGGTCGACGTTGATGTACCCGCTGCTCGAGGAATGGGCGGAACACTACCGCAACGCATCGAGCACCACGCGCATCAGCCTCACCGCGACGGGTTCGGGCGCCGGCATCGCGCAGGCGAGTGCGGGGACCGTGCAGCTCGGCGCCTCCGACGCCTACATGACCGACGAGCAGATCGCCGCGAAGCCGGGCATGCTGAACATTCCGCTTGCCATTTCCTCACAGCTCGTCGCCTACAATCTTCCCGGCATCAACGCGGCGCCGCTGAAGCTCGATGGTCCCACGCTCGCCGCGATCTACACCGGCACGATTCGTTCGTGGGACGACGCCGCGATCGTCGCGATGAACCCCGGCCTGCGCCTGCCGCACGCGACGATCGTGCCGATTCACCGCGCCGAGGGCTCGGGCGACTCGTTCATCTTCAGCCAGTACCTCACGTTTTCGACGGACTCGTGGGAGGGTGGACCGAGCTACGGCACCGACATCGCGTGGCCGACCGTTGCCGGTGCCAAGGGCGCGCGGGGCAACGACGGCATGGTGAAGACGCTCGCGGTGACGCCCTACGGGATCGCCTACGTCGGCGGCAGTTTCTTTGGCGCGATCGCCGCCGCGCATCTCGGTACGGCGACGCTGAAGAATCAAGCGGGCAACTTCGTTGCGCCGAGCGCCGATTCGGTGCGCTTCGCCGCGGCCCAACTCAATGCGCGTACGCCGCAAGACGAACGGCTGAGTCTCGTTTTCGCACCGGGTGCGAACTCGTATCCGCTCGTGAACTACGAGTACGCGATCGTCGCCGCCAAACAGCCCGACGCCGCGACCGCCGCCGCGCTGCGCGACTTCTTGCTGTGGGCGATCGACGAGGCGCACGGCAACGACCAGAAGACGCTCGACCCGCTGCATTTCGCCTCGCTCCCCGAATACGTGCGCGCCCTCAGCGACGCGCAGATCCGGAAGATCGCCGGCCCCTGATCGGTACCTGAGCACACCGTGCGGCGCACCGACCCATGTGCGTCGCGGAGGGCTTGGGCGGGGGAACCCGGTGGCGGCAGCGAGGATTCTCTCCTCCTGATGAATGCTGCTTCGCTCGCGCAACTGAGCCCCGAAGAAAAGGAAGCGTTTCACCGCGGTGTCGAGGAGACGGTCAAGGTCTTCGCCTACGAGCGCGGTCCGGCGAGTCGTGAGAAAGACATCGTGCCGCTCGTCAAGACGCAGCTGCTGAAGGTCGCGGTGCAAGTCGTCCACGAGGGTGGCGAGAACAACCTGCACTACCATCTGAACTCCGACACGACGTGGTTCGTGCTGAAGGGCAACGTGCGGTTCTATGGGCCGGGCGACGTGGTGATCGCGGAACTCGGACCGCACGAGGGCATCACGATTCCGGGCGGCGCGCGCTATTGGTTCGAGACGAGCGGGACCGACGATCTCGAGATTCTCCAGATGGTCGCCTACGATCGCGCGAACGGCAAGGCCGAACGCATCAACGTCGAGGCGCACAAAGACTGGATGACCGAGTCCGAGCTGCGCGTGTACGAGGCGACCGCCACGAGCTGACCCCAGCGGTTTCGCAGGGAAGCGGGCGATACTCGTGCGCGATGCTGCGAACGATGATGACCGCTCTCGCGGTCGCCGCTTTGGCGTTGCCCGCGTCGGCCGACTCGACGCTCTCGCTCGTGCCGGTCGCCTCCGGGATTCCGCTGCACGTGCACCTCGCGCGCACGGTCCAGACGGCGACGGGGCCGCAGACGACCACCGTTGCGTTCGACATCGTGCGGCGGTCGGCGACGACGCTCGTGATCGAGCGCGCCAATCCCGACGGCACGCCGAACGTCTCCGTACTGAAAGCCAATCCCGATGGGTCGCTGGCGCTGGCGGAAGATGCGCGCGGTGCCGCGGCCGATGCGGATCTGCCCGACGTACTCTTCGGCGTCAACCTCGCCATTGCGGCGACGCGCGGTGGTGACCCCGCGGGTCACGCGCCGTGGACCGCGACGATGCCGATCGCGCCGGCCGCCGATGCGATCGCGGCACCCGTGACGCTGCAGCCGATCGCGACCGGCGCGAACGAGGTCGACTTCACCGGCGACGGACAGACGCCCGAACTCGCCACCTCGCGCCGCGGGTCGGCGAGCGCCGGCAGCGATGACGGCGGCCCGGGTGGTGGTCGCGGCGGCGGCGCGTTCCCGGGCGGGGGCGGCTACGGTGGCGGCGGCGGAGCCTTCCCCGGCGGTGGCGTTGGCGGCGGCGGGTATGGTGGCGGCGGCTACGGAGGCGGTGGCGGCTACGGCGGCGGCGGCGGCCGGCGCAATCCGTTCCCCGATGCGAGCGGCAGCCCCGGACCGAACGCCGCCGCGATCCGGCGCAGCGGGCCCGGACTTCCGGCCGAGGTGCACGTGCAAGGCCAGGCCGTCGGAGGTCGCGTTACGCGCGTCGCGGTGACGATCACCCGATCGGTGACGCTCGGCGGCATGCCGTTCACCAACGTCGGAAACTGGACGCTCTCGACCAGCGCCCGTTAGGCGTACGGCACGGAGACGATCACCACGTCGGCCGGGCGATTCATTCCTTTTCGACCCGCTCGACGATCGCGTCGCCGTCACGGTCGACGACGACGTCGAACACGAGCGGACGGCAACACACGGGACAATCCTCGACGAACCGCTGCCGTCGTCCGGCCGTTGGGTCCACGCCGACCGCGTTCTCTTCGTTGCACGACGGGCAGGTGTAGAGGGCGTCCGGTTCAATCGGCATCCGATGACTTTCGTGAGGGAGCGGTGATGGATTGGCGCTCGGTCGCCCTCGTCGCGGCCGGCGCGGCGATCGGCGGCGTTCTGCGGTACCTGATCGGCGCGTGGACCGTCACCCGGTTCGGCGTCCAAACCTCGTGGCTCGCAACCGGTTTCATCAACGTTTCGGGATCGCTCTTGATCGGCGCGGTCGCGCAATTGGCCATGCAGGGAGCGGTCTCGCCGCTGGTCCGCGTCTTCGCGGCGGTCGGTATCCTGGGGGGCTATACGACCTTCTCGAGCTTCGCGCTCGAGATCGCCTTGCTCACGCCGGGGTCGGCAGCCATGGCGGCGATCTACGCCGGCGGGAGCGTGGTCATCGGGGTCGGTGCTGCGTTGCTCGGCGGCGGGCTCGTTCGCGCGATCGTGCCCCGCTAGCAAGAGCGTGCGCTACGGCGTGTGATCGTCGATGATGTGCCAGCCGCTCGGCGAGCGGTGGAGCACGAGTGAGAAGATGCCGGTCGGGTGGGTTCCGTTGGCCATCGCGAGATGCCAGTGCGCGACGACCACGGCGTAGTCGGAGCCGAGCTGGCGTTTCGTGAGATCGGAGAAGCTGAGCACGCCCATGCTGCTGCCGTAGTGCGACGCGTAGCGCGCGCGGATCGCGGCGTAGCCGTGGATGACCTTCGTCGAACTGATGTACAGCGTCGTCGGCGCGTTCTCGTAGCCGCGCATGAACGCATCGAGATGTCCGTGGTTCCATTCGTAGGCGGTCTGCGTGAGAAAGGCATCGATGCCGTCGTTGCCGGCCGCGAACGCCGGCCTGAACGTCGCAAGGGTGAGCGCCAGAAGAATCGCCGTGAACGTCGCGCGTGACCGCATGAACGTGACCTTCTCTGGAAAAGCGGCGACCCCGCCGAAACCGAGCGCTTCCGGCGAGGTCGACCGAGTGGAGAACCGGGCGGAAATCCGAGTAGGCGCTCCTCGCTCGCCTGCCCGGCCTCATGGACGGCGGCCTAGCTCTCCGGTCGGACGCAGCGGCTCGCCGATAGGCGGGGTCTTCAAAAGGGACCACTACCGGCACCGAAACCGCCTGTCAGGACTCCGTTGAAATGTCCCCCGCGAACTCAATAGAGATGTCCCTATGGTGCGGTTGAGGGAGTGGGAAATCGGCGCGATTGCCGCCAGGGGTGTTTCGGCGCAGGGGTATGGGCCTTCATGGGATTTGGGACGCGGCGATCAGCGCGTTCACTTGTGACGGCCCGTTTGGGTTGTGGGTTGGGTAACTCCGCGAATCGGAGCGGGACTTCGCCTTGTTCGATGACGATGCGGCCGAGGCGATCGACACGTACCTCAACGGTTCGCGAGCGTAAATGTTGCGCGATGCGATAGTCGATGGCGAAAAGCCGGTTCTCGAAACTGACGATGCCTTTGGCACTGACCAGTCGAGGAAATCGGCAGCTGAGGATTCGCTCGAGATCGTGTTGGGGTTCAAGTGGCCGATGCGCGTTGAAATCGCTGCGTGGCGGCGTGGCGAATCGCCGGTTATGTTCAAGGCGATAGGTGTTGAGAAAGACGTTTGCGGCCTCAATCGTTGAGATGTTACGAAGGCGCAGTTCTTTGACGAGCCGATCTTGCAGCGTTCCGTGAACGCGTTCGACGCGGCCTTTTGCTTGCGGTGATTGCGCGCAGATCAGTTCGATGTCAAGTTCGTTGAGGGCGCGTCCAAACTGCGAGCCTGCGCCATCGGCTGTCTCTTTGGTTGCACGAAAGATGCCGGAGCGATCGGAGTAAACGCTCAACGGTCGCCCGTACTCTTGCAGATACGCGGTAAAGAGTGCGAAGTAGCCGATGGTCGTTTCGGTTGGTGCGAGATGCAGTCCGACGAGGTTCTTCGTTGCGTCGTCGATGGCGACGTAGAGGCAACATTTGGGTCCGCGTTTCTCGAACCAGTTATGCTGTGAGCCGTCGATTTGAATGAGCTCGCCAAAGCAGTCCCGTCGGAGTCGGGGAAGGTGCGGCTTTGGCCCGGTTCGCGGTCGAGCTATCCAACTCGCCTCGCGGATCATGGCGCGTCGGAGCGTCTCGTGGTCGATGGCGATGGCATGTCGTTCGGCAAGCTTCTCAGCGGCAAGGGTGGGCCCAAAATCGTCGTAGTGCTCGCGTACGATCGCCAAGGCGTGGGCGAGCAGTTCGGGGTTGTAGCGGCGATTGCTGGGGCGGCCGCGTCGGTTGGAGGCGAGCCCTGCCGGCCCTGATCGCCGGAAGGCTCGGACCAACCGCTTGACCTGCCGGTACGAGATCCCGAGCAGTTCGGCTGCCCGGACCTGGGTCAGATCGCCGGCGATGACCCGTTCGAGGGCAGCCAAGCGGCGGAGTTCCATGGGCGAAAGCGACACGAGTGGCTCCATGAGGAGACCCTCGGCCCCGCCATGGGGACATCTGTACTGAGTTCAGATCGGGCCATCTCTATCGAGTCCCGACACGGCACCGAAACCGCCTTGCCGTGCGCGCGGGGCTATGGTATCATCGAATTCTGGAACGGGCCCCGCCCGTTTTCTTTATGTCCCGCGCTCGGCGCACCACGGAACGAAACAATGGCGAAAAAAGAGAACCGCGTGATGGTGACGATGGCGTGCACGGAGTGCAAGCGCCGGAACTACAACACGTTCAAGAACAAGCAGAACACCACCGACCGGCTCGAGCTCAGCAAATACTGCCGCTGGTGCCGTTGCCACCGTTCGCATCGCGAAACGAAGTAGTCGTCTCGTCCCAGCAGAGGGCGGTAGCTCAATTGGTAGAGTTGCGGTCTCCAAAACCGTCGGTTGCAGGTTCAAGTCCTGTCCGCCCTGCCACGTTTTTTGCGGTAGAAGAGAAACGATGAAATCGACACCCAAGAACCCCGGGACCCCGACCCGTACGTCGGCCCCGGTCCGGCCCGGCACCCGCCCGGCCGCGACCGGTCGTCCCGCCTCGGCCCAACGCGCCGCGAACGCGCAGGCGACGCAAGACTTCGTCCGCGGCGTGATCGCCGAGATGAAGCGCGTCACCTGGCCGTCGCGCGACGAGTGGGTCGCCGCGACGATCTTGACCGTCGCGCTGGTGGTCGGTGTCGGCGTCTTCACCTATCTCGTCGATCTCGCGTTCGGCTGGATCTTCACGCTGCTCACCGGAGGGGCACGATAATGGATCAGACGACGGTCGACACCGACGCGACCGCCCTCGTCGAAGGCGTCGAGCCCGACGCCACCGAGAGCGCGCCGGCCGCAGCGCCCAAAGCGAAGACCAACAAGAACTGGTACGTCATTCACACCTACTCGGGCTACGAGAACAAGGTGAAGGCGAACCTCGAGCGCCGCATCCACTCGATGAACATGCAGGACAAGATCTTTCGCGTGCTCGTTCCGATGGAAGACGAAGTCGAGTTCAAAGACGGCAAGCGCAAGATCACGCCGAAGAAAGTCTTTCCGGGCTACGTGCTCGTCGAGATGGACATGGACGACGGTTCGTGGTACGTCGTGCGCAACACGAGCGGCGTGACCGGTTTCGTCGGCTCGCCCGGGTCGGGTGAGAAGCCCGTGCCGCTGCAAGACAAAGAAGTCAAGACGATCCTCAAGCAGATGGGCATCGAGACGCCCAAGCTCAAGATCGACTTCGCCAAGGGCGACCGCATCAAGGTCACCTCGGGGCCGTTCTTCGACTTCACCGGCATCGTCGACGACATCCAGCCGGAAAAAGAGAAGGTCCGCGCGCTCATCTCGATCTTCGGCCGCGAAACGCCGGTCGAGCTCGAGTTCTACCAAATCGAAAAAGTCTAACTCGGTCACCCCGAGCAACGTCGAGGGGCAGCGCGCAGCCTCGAGGCCGGTGGCGGCCCCTCGACGTTGCTCGGGGTGACACGAAGTGCCGTGTCGAACGTATGTTCGCATGCGGCAGGCATTGCTCTTCGGCCCCTCTCCCGGTCCCGTCACGCTGGTGGGCGAGCGGGGCGACGTCACCTACTACGCCGGGTACCTCGCACCGGGCGAGGCGACGGCCCTGCTCGACGAGTTGCGCGCGACGACGCACTTTCGCGCCGACACGCGGGTGATGTACGGCCGCCGCGTCGCCGTCCCGCGCGAGACGGCCGGCCGCGGCGACGGGATGGACCAGCCGTGGACGCCGGGGCTCCTCGCCGTGCGCGAGCGGCTCGAGGCGCTGCTCGGTATCGGCTTCGACTACGTCTTCGT
>Ga0116228_10003594_pt1 | contig 13656 bp, 9 predicted proteins | sample S1TSphfallax_2_FD_89694 | JGI IMG/M metagenome (GOLD analysis project Ga0116228, IMG submission 89694) | Host-associated microbial communities from peat moss isolated from Minnesota, USA - S1T2_Fc - Sphagnum fallax MG | ecosystem: Host-associated > Plants > Peat moss > Unclassified | place: USA... | reverse complement strand
ATGGATGGATGGATGGATGGATGAATGCCCTTGCGTTTTGATGGCCAAAAAACGGTGTATTCTTCACACTCAACATTATTGTCTAGGGACCACTGGATAGATGGATGGATGGATGGATGCCCTTGTGTTTTGATGGCCAAAAAACGTTGTATTCTTCACTCTCGACATTATTGTATAGGGACCATTGGATGGATGGATGGATGGATGGATGGATGCCCTTGTGTTTTGATGGCCAAAAAACGTTGTATTCTTCACACTCGACATTATTGTATAGGGACCATTGGATGGATGAATGGATGGATGCCCTTGTGTTTTAATTGGCGCAGTGGGTGTTTGATTAAACTTGACATTGTTTGTAAGACGTGTTATATTTTACATATATTCTAGACGCGTCGAAAGAATTTATAGCTAATATTTCCAAAATTTTAAATCATATATGTTCTTCAACAAGAAACTAGTTTTTCTCTTTAAAGTTTAAATTGTTTTTTTTTCGGAAGCAACATGTTGTGTTTTCTGCACACATGTGGTTTTTTCTTTTTAAGTGTAAAATATGTTTGGTTGGAAGGTCCTTCATTTGCTCAAAATTATATAGAAACCTCAGCCCCCACTTCTTCCTGTGTGATTATGCCTTCTTGTAATAGATCAGTTACATGGGTGTGTAGCCCTAAACCCTAAACCCTATCAACAAAAAAATTTAAATATCTTAGTGCTATCAAAAGAATCTATTTTCTTTGTTTTTTTTTTTTTCATCAGAGTTGGGTCTCTCCAACACCCACTACTATGCTTTACACACTCATTTTTCCTCCACAAAATGAACTATTGATACAATGTGCAAAACACAAATACGCTTTCCTCACTATGAATGCTCTCCCAACTAGTTTCAATTGAACTTTGTGAAAGTGTGGCACTCTTCACAAACCTGCAAACTTTTTCTTATTTGGAAAGGAGTACCAGAAGCTGTGTTGATGAGCCCAAATGCAATAGTCAGTTTCTCGCTATGGTGACACAAATGGAACACCTTTTCTTCTTCTTCAACATCCTACAGAACAAATTTCGTACAAGGCACATACATACGTGGCATCCTGCATGAGCCTTGACAATCTCTGCAGTTCTGCATGAATTTCAATCATCTTAGGGTGGTCTTGATCATCTATGACAAAAATATGCACCTCATTATTCACTTCAATCCATGTGTGACCCAGCTGTTCCTTCACACCATTTTCCTTTCTCTTTTCCTTCAACATTCTCACAAAGATGCCTATTGCCATCAGCAGCATAGATGTTTGAGAGAAGTACATATCGAGGAGCATTTTCAGGCTCCAATTCAAGAATTCTTACAGCAACAAGTTCTGCCATCTCCACATTACCATGAATTCTGCAAACGCTGAGCAAGGCCATCCAAGCACCCACATGTGGTTGACAGGGCATTGCCATGACCATATTCTCTACCTCCTGCAGATGGCCAGCACTGCCAACAAGGTGTAATGTTCGGATTTTGCAGAAATCATATACTCTGTGACCATTGAAGAAGCATAACAACACATGGCTTCATCCGCCACACCTGCATGACTACAAACAAGCTGAGAGAAAACAATCAAAAGTGATATCATCTGGTTGTACACCTTCTTCAAACATCTGTTCAAAATGTTAAGAGCTTCCTTACCATGCCCATGTATTGCACATCCTCCAAGTATGGTGGTCCAAGTTACCACATTTCGAGATGGCATCTTGTTGAAAACACTCCAAGTATCCTCCATGCTCCCCACACTTTGCATACATGTCAACCAAACTACTCCCCCACAAAGACATCTGACTCGAAATAAAGCTAGTTTATGTACTAAAAACCTTGTATTGCGACACCAGGTCTTGAAATAAAGGCCTCAAGACTACATGAATCAAGGAACAAATGACAAAAAAACAAGGGAAAATAAACTCTAAGGTTGTTGCCAAACCGCATTTTGAAAAAAAGTTAATTGCATCACTCTTGTTTCATGTTAGTGGGGAACCACATTTCAGGACCATGCATTACCCCTCCCCCTTCAAATGCAATACAAATGGCACTCATTTTACCCATAGGAAACACAAAGGATCTTTGAACCTTTTACCTCAAGACATGTAGTTTGTTCATGGGTAGGGACATGCCCCCAAAGGTAATAGAAAGTGAATTTTCCCACCATTTGGTTTGGACAGGTGATGATTCCCTTTGGGGATCTGAGTGTTCTAAATTCAGACACGAATGCAAAAATTCCAAAATTTTGCCTAGTCTTAATGTGACATGGTAAAGCATTAAATATGTATAACAATAAATCATGATATGTCAATTGATACAAGAATGTTATGATGTAGGTAACCACCAATCAATACATATTTTGTTAAAAAATAAGCATTTTGATGTATGATAATCACATATATATGGTGGTGATTCCATGACATCACAAATTAAAATTTTGAAATTTAATCATATTTTTCCATTCATAATAAGTGTAGAGTAGAAGTCAAATGGGTTTACTCCTTAAAATTTTAAATGGTAGCATAGCTAATATAACATACTTGCCACTAATAATTGGCAATTTTGTCAAAACATTAAATTATTATAAAAAGGTAGTCAATGAGTTTATTTTCATTTTGTCTTGTAGCACAAGTTGCAATTATCCATAACATGATTTAGCATAATTTGTATTTTTTTGAAATGAAAATAGTAACATTTAAAGATCTTTCTAATTTTTGTTATCGATTGAAATTTGACGTAAAATCTAGGCAATTTTTTATGAAAAGAGTCCAAATTTGGCAATTAGAAACCTAGGAAAACATTGATGTGATGCCTTTTTTGAAAAACAAATGGAGTTGGATGCACAAAAAATAATTGGTGTTTGACAATCCTAAATTTAATATTTGTCAAGTTTAAAAGCAAAAAACAAGTACTAAAAGTGCGCCTTACTTTTTGTATCTATGAAGTTACTTAAGGTGCAAACATGATAAAAGGAGGCATAATAACCTACTTGGGATTACTTGGAAAACAATGAGATTCCTTGCCAACATTATCAATTCATCATAGAAGATGATGGATTAGAAATCCATGATTTTTTTAATGTCAAAAGCTACTCATTTTAAAAATCATGACATATTATACTATTATGCAAAGGTGTGGATAATTATGCACGATTATGTTGTCTGATAGCATTTCAAGTTTTTCAAAAAAAAAAAACATTCATTATAATGTTTTATGAATGCTTTTGAATATTTTATCCTCATTAGATCCAATCCAAATTGTTTCACATATTCCCATAATATATTGGTAACATTAACATTTAAACCTATTGAAAACTTGCAACATTAGTACAATTTTTGACCCAAACACATGCAAAACCAAAACACTAGTTACACTTGTTTTGGTTTCTATGTGTATGATTGCATCCTTTAGTGACTGCAACATTCATTAATCTCCCCTAGGTTGGGAATTTCATTTTTAAGGAATTTGGCAATTTTATGATTTTAAAATTTTCCTTTTTTTGGTCACACCTTTTGCACATCATTTAATTTAATCACATACATGATATTGGATTGTGACAAGCAATTAAAAAAAATCATATCAACTTCAAAATATACAAACTTAAGTGAAACCATAATTTAAAAATGGGGTTATATATTATGTTGAATAATCTATGGTGATCATGATTGAATATGGCATGTTTTATGTCAAGAAATAATATTTGTTTAGTTTTAGTTGATGGGGATGTGTCCCTAAAACCCTAAGCATTGCAAGCCCAATGTTAGCAAAATGTGCAACATGTGATATGTAAATTTTATGTGGAAACTTTAAGGGTTTTTTTTTTAATTCATGCACACCTAGTATGTGGGCCTCTACCAATGTCTACCACATCCAAAGTAGTGTGCAAGTTAGTGCGCTTGTCATCACACATAAACATAAAATATTGGATAGGTATGTGTAAAGTGGAGATCAAGAAAATGCCCACATCACATGAGCACCTTATAAGCCAATCAAAACCTATCATATTTCTTTACCAACCTTTTTGGAAAGTGCCACAACCTATGTATATGTATAATTTTAAGCTCCTTATCGAAATATTTAAAGCTTAAACTTCATCCAATCTAGAGTTTACATACATGCCATCATATTGTTGTTGGTGGGATTACTCTTAGTTGACAAAAACATTAATGAATTTCTTAACTAAATTCATGTAAGTTTACATTCATGAAAGAAGCGTTGGAGTTTTCTTCTTATCAATGCATGCCCCCACTACCACAAAAACAAAGTTGAAGTTCTCATATCACAATATTCATGTCTTTACGAGCTATTTGTTAATTTTCCAAACCTCAATAGCTACCATAGAACTCTTCACAATATAATGCACCTCATTTCAATTCCCTCAATCTTGGACTTTTAAAAAAGTTTGGCCAATCAATGTAAACATGGTAATATGACCCACACTTACCTCCTTTGTCTTGAATTTGTAGTCTTGAGTGACCTGGGACATGATGATGCAACAAAATTAGGATTGGTCCAAAAACATTTGCATTGATTTCATTATTTAAACTATGGTCTTAAGCATTGGCTACAACCTTTAACAAGTGCTTTTGGAAACTCTATATTCATTATGTTCATTTGAAATTTATCATAGTGTTATAATTTTATATCTCAAATATTGTTGTAAAAATAAATCACAAATTTTAGTTTAGCATTTTAAAACATGTATAAATAAACAATAATTATGCTTGGGATGACTTCACAATAACAAGTAACACCCCATCACCTTTGAAGGTTATAAGCACAACTCTTGAATTGTTATGATTTTTTTTGCATATCTTACACTTAGCAACAATGTGATTCTTCATGGATTGTCTTAAAAGCTTTTTCGTAGACCTTGGAGTAGTGCAATTCTTGGATTGTCTTTCAAAAAGTTTTTGCGCACCCTAATGTAGTGTGCACATCAATGGGATTCTTCAATTTGAACCTTCCAAGGTAAATTTCAAAATACATTACAAAGAAATGGGGTTTTTGGGTTGTTTTGAAAGCTTTTGCATACCATTTGTAGCAATAGTTAATTTTTAGGTGATCTTAGAAAATTTTGCATAACTTGTGCAACAATGGAATTTTGGGGTGGGTCTTTTGGGTTACCTTGAAAATTTCCACAGAATTTGAACAACAATGTGATTTTAGGGTGTGTTTTTTGGGTTCATTATATTTTTTGGTGCTAAGTTTTTGTGCTATGGTAAATTCTTTTTCCAAAGCAAAAAAACAAAAGACGAAAAAATGGTGTTTTCAAGGGGTATTTTGCAATGTTGGGTGGTTCTTGAATCGTAACTTAATTCTTGACCCAATTCTCATCCTGATTTTCACAGTGAAAATTGGTTGACATAGTTACATATGACAGCCAGATTGAGAACCAACCTTAGATTTTCACATGAATGAAAATCGGTCGCAAGGACCAAATCCTTTATATATATAATAGCCAAATAGGTTCTCTCAAAAAACTTCCATCCAATTCTCAATCTTTTAGTTTAGGGTTTTTAAACAATAGTCACCACCTAGGGGGCATGGAACATTGTTTAGGTTAGGGATATTGGAATTGTATAAAAAAAAAACTTAAAATTTGTTTCTTCACAATGATTTTTTTTTGTTGCGTCCTTCATGACTTGTGACATTAATTTCACATCATATTCATGTCATTGATTTGATGAATTAATCTCATTTATTAACTAGTTGAAAATATTGTTATCCTTTGCGATTAATAATGATTCAATTTTTCATGTGATGATGACATGGCATGCCATTTGGCAACAAGGTGTCACAAATTTTCATGGCAATCCATGATTTTTTGTAACACCATAACTTTTTGTGTGTTTTAAATTCATGGCACCAATATTTGTCATGGCATGCCATAAAAATTTTGTGTGCCATGAGGTTTTTGAAATCATGAATTCACATGCATGTGTATGTGTACTAAATAATCTATTATTAACTTGTAATTATGACTACAATATTAATAGTCGTTTTGAAAAAGTTGACACATAACTCCTTGACTTTTTAACTACTTAACACATTAATTTAGGTTAACATACCTATTAAGTTAACCTATGTATGTAGGTTACTTAGTAAAAACCTACTTCTAATATAGGCTACCTTGTAAATTACTTAACTAGACATAAGAAATTTACTACATTTAGTATGTTTAAATATACTTAGAATAGGTTACCGTACTAATAGCTTAACCTACGTAGGCTTGCTTAGGTTCCTAACTTTAGGTTTTTTGCCAAGTCAACCTAGGTAGCCCTCATTACAAGATATTTTATTGAATTTGTGAACACTTCAAGTTTTTGTAACTAGATGCGATTAGGAGTGACTAAATGCGACCATGATGTGACTAGAGTGATTAGATGCAACATAATTATCCTAGGTTTTTTTTAAACCTAAGAATGCCTAGATTTACCTAGGTTAGGTTAGTAAGTAATATAGGTTGACAAACTAGTTCATCTTAAGTCAACATAGGGAGGTCTACGTCTAAACTAGGTTGGTAAGTAATAGGTAGGTTGACCTAGGTCAACTTAGGGTGGCCAAGGTTAATTCAAAGCTAAACATTTTGAACTTCATAACTATGTGTTAAATAAAATTAATAAAAAAAATGTGGTAGTGCAATAAATGAAGACTTGAACCCCAAAATGAAGGTGAAGGGTTCAAGTCTTCACTTTTTCAAATTATGATACCTAGGCCACTTGGCTTTAAGTTAGGTGAATTAATCTAGGCTTCTGAGGCTAGGAGTTCAATATTTGTTTTTAATTTAGGCCACCTGGCCTAAGTTAGGTAACCTAGGTTGCTTAACATAGGTAGTTAACCTAGTTAGGTTAAGCTATGTTGACTTTTGGCTAAGTGAGTTAAGCTAGGTTGCCTAACTTTGCTAGGTTGACTTTTGGTTATGCTAGCTAGATGGGTTAAACTAAGTTCATTGTTGATCACGTGTAATTCATAACATGTTTATAGATTTTTTGCACATGTCATCCATCCATCAAGGAATCTTTTGTAACACTTAGTCGAATAAATGAACAAAGTTAAGATGGCATGCACTTTACACATCATACCAAAGTTAATGATGACATGGAATTTCATTATTATGAGAAAATTTTAAATTTTTAATAATTAAAACAATTGGGTTTTGCAACTAAATGTCCTTTACAACCAAATGGGTGAAACGACATGGGTTTAACAACTCATTAATCACTAGTTGCATATGTCCTTTCTAATTAGTATGTAGTTGTAAAGGCCAATCACAAAACCCAAAATGTGTTATTGTGGAACGAACTGAAATTCAAATGTTGATAAGCAATAAATATGTATAGAACATGTGCATATTACACAAAAACATGTAAGTGTAATAAAACAAACATGAGCAATTATTTATTCACCTTACAAATTGAAGTAACTTGTGGGGGAATCGAACCCCAATTCTTGAAATAAGAATTCTACCCATTGCAACACAAGTTATTTGCAAAAAAACAAAAACCACCCCAACACCCAAAATATAAAATCCCAAGATACTATCGAAAGCTTAACCAACAACATATGATGTTGGCAAGGAGTGAAGTGTGAAGTCCATAATCCATGCATGAAACTTACACACAATAACTAAAATTAATCACAATGATGAAAAAAATCAAAGTGCAAGTTTTGGCTAAAAAAAGGAGAACAAAATCAGATACCCATTTGACTTATTTAATCATCATCAACTTCCAATTGTTCAAAAAAATCAGCCTCTTCAATAAAATCATAATTGTTTTAGCTAGAGTACATTCAACTTTCATATAATCCTTAAAAGCAATAATAGGCATGCAATTCAACCATGGATCATTAGGCTAATTTTTTACAACCATGATTACATGATCTAGATTCTCCACTTGTAAGTGACAATGTTGTAAGGTTGTCAACACACCAACAAAGCTAAAAACACATTCAATTTCAATTTGGGACCCCAAAATTCCAAGGATTTGTTTAGCTAAAAAGCTAACATTCAAAAATTAATTTTCATGGCACCACCACCAAGATAGAAGATTTGCACATGAAAATGCAAGGATAAATAACCTCCTAAATTAAAAAAATTCTCTACTAATAAAGCACGAAAGGAATATTCCACGAATGTTCCAACACCAAACATATTACCTTTTTCTTCTTCAAATTGAAAATTGGGCACATCAATTACACATGCAAGGGAAGTAGGATTCAATTGGTCAAAACAAGCCATAAGTAATGGAGTCATTACTTTTGCATCAAATTTAAAAGCAAGAAGAATTGTTGCACCATGGCCCACATAATTTTCTATAATTCGTAAAGATTTGAAATGAGGATCCAACATAATTGTAATCATGTTGTGAACATTATGTGGATCAAATGTTTTAAAAAATAAAAGGAAAGGTTTATTCACCTTAATGACTTCCTACTGCTTTCATTTTTGCATGGTGTGGAGCTCTGAATCAAATTCATCTAGAATTTCAGATCCATCACCAAGTCCCACAACCTCAACTTCCATGTTGAATGAAATATTAACAATTTTAGTCAAAGCATTTGATAGGAGCAAATTCCCTCTTGATCGATTCATCACACATGCACTCACAACAAAGTTCAAGTAAGAAATAATTGCCTTTGCAATAGCCCAAACTTGGGCCTTAGGAACTCATTGTTGTAATATCATTGTCTTGTGCTTACCATAACAAAGAAGGATGGTCTTTTTGAATTCAAGACATTCTTCAAACATAATGATTTTGCTTCCAAATCTTGTTTTGACAAGTGCCTTGAGCTTGCGAAGCAACAACCTATTTTCAACACAAGCTTTTTCCCACTCTTGCCTCCCCATCTAGGATTTTTTTGTCCAAATAATTATTTTCTATAAACCTATTTGGGCATCTCTCACATTCACTTACCTTATCCCATAGATTTTCAAGAATTTTTTGTTATTGTTCATCATGTTATTTGTAAGGATTTGAAAACCCAAAAAATTTTATGATTACATTACCAATAACTCCAACCCTTTTTTTGTTGGTTGTTAAGTATGATCTAAGGGAATCACTTGAGTAAGTTGCTTCTTCTTAGCAGCAAATAACTTGGGATGTGCACAATCAATGTGTGTCTTCATAGGAGTCACCCCATTATAGTTGTATTTTTTAAACCCCTTCCTTATGATAAAACAATTATTGGTCAAAACATTTTCACTTGTTTGCTCACACTTACAGATAATGCATATCAACATTTGTGGGTTCACAATGTCAACATGGAGGTTATCATTAACAACAAAAAAACCCTAGCAAATGGATGAATGATGGTGAGGCTTCCACAATGCAGCTTGAGCTTTTATAATTGTAAGTCACACAACCTCTATTGTTGTTGCCACATTACTAGATGCCAAATTACCAACCGCCGTGTTTTCAACATTTGCACTACTGCCAACAATATTTTATGTTGCCAAATCAAAGAAATCAAAATCAATATCACCCACACTTTCAACAACATCAACACCATGCAACAACTTTTTCTATCCTTTGGCCATTGCACAATGAAAACCCTACACCCTACCATGCAAAACCATAAATAATAGAAAGGAAATACAACAATAATGGTATTAATATGATATATGATTCCAATTGTAATTATGGCTTCTGCATAGAAGAAAGGTCAACAATATTTCTAGAGATGGATCACAAGGAATGGTTGAAAACATATGTAGGAACATCATAGCAACAAACTTTCACTTCACCATACCCAAGAATGACAACCTTGTGTGTAGTAGTAGCATCACAGATTGAGCTTTTAGACCTTGTGAATGATTCCATCAAAACCATATTATGTTCAACATGAAGGTTGAGAAAACACCTTATTCATTCTAGTACAAGTTCCAAAGACTAAATCACACGTTGCTTCTTTTGAAATGAAGGTGTTCAATGTTGTTAAAAAAATGCCTTATTAAAAGGTAACCAAATCAAACTTTCCTTCTCACTAAATAGTAGTTGCCTGATGCAATGAACATTTTCCTTGTCAAAGTCATATCTAACAAGAGACAAAACAATTAAAAGATATACCTTCCAAGTTAGGGAAAAATTAATGCGCTCCCAAACTCCTTAATAAACTCAAATGTGAATCTGAAGTGAAAACAATGGAAGAGCAAGGAGTCGGGGCACGTTCCCTAGCTTGCAACACTTTGGGGGTAGAGGGGCATGCTAGAGCTCCGAAATGGGACTAGGAACAATGACAAGCAATTCATTCACTCACACAAATCTACACAAACCAAACAACAAGTTGGTTAATGCATAATTTGAGCATTTTTGGTGCTAGGGAAAGCCACAAGCAAATTCGAACTCATAAGACTCACCACGGCCCGGACTTGAAGGAAGCCACCACTTTCCCCCTTATAGTATACTTTGTGCCTCTCCACAAGGCCCACATCGAAATGGCATTTTGTCCAAAGATTCCCAAATGGGAATCCCAAAATTGCCTAAGTTGGGACTCCCACGACTTTGGGGACCCATAATTTTGCGTGCAAACCTTAAATTAAGATGAAGTCCAAAGCAAAGTTGTAGCCCTTGTCAAGATATTTCCAACGATAAGTTGCACAGCACCTGCACACAAGGAAATTGGGTCGACCCCAACTTTTAGTGGTCGGGAGTCAAATTGCCAATTTGATTCCCGACCTTTTTTTTGGCCATAACTTGTGTTTCAAATGTCCAAATGGATCATTCGAGCCCATTTTAGACATCTAAGTTTCAATATATTTCCAATGGTATAAAGAACTCCTCAATCCATTGGGTTTTCACCCTTGCAATCGCTCTTTGAACATTCGGGAGTCCACTGGGACTCCAACACCCAAGGTGAAAGTTCCTTTGGGAGTGTGAGGGTTCATTCCCTCACACTTTCTTTCACTACCGAGCTTCCTCTCTTGGCCCGCAACCTTGCAAGACCTTGCTTTGGTCGTGAGCCCAAGGCGAAGGTTGCAACAAAAACTCATACAAGGAGCAATAGATATTGATTTAAATTGTTGTTCCAAATCCCCAAAAAAGTCATCATAGAACATACGAACTAAATGACCATTCTGAAATCCATGCATGGTAATTATTCAACACATTAGAAAAAAATTGGCAAGTTTAACATTTGTGAAAGTTTAATAATGAGCAAAAATTGCATCAACAGAAAATGGGTGTGGCTAAACAAGATTCTACCAATTGATATTCAACTGGCAACCACCCACATAATCCTCAAATCACACAACTTGCTGACATGTGTAGTAATACCATAAAAACCAAACTATAATTTGATGCATACAAAAGAAGTCCCTTTGATAAAATTTTGGAATAATCATATTAACCAACAAGATCAAACATTAGAATGCTTTAGCTTAAACCCTTACTTTATGTCTAATGGAACTAAGGAGAAGTTGTTAAGTTTTTGAGTTCACCTTAAAGGATCCTTCACCCAATCCTAGTTTTAACAATGCTTATATTGTTGCATTTCTATTTTGCCGATGGTCATTTTCCAAACTTAACACATCATCATTTGTTTGCTACAAGATTTGCCCCACCAGTTTAAGATTTTATTGAATGCACATTCATCATAATATAACAAAGTTAACCAATTTTAAGTCATTCAAGTTTTCTCTAGAATCAAACTTTTTCAAAGGGAGCAAAAGGAAAATGATATATGTATAAGTGATGGACAAATTGATGTGTATAGAGATTCCATCCCATACACCATTGTATCAACCTAAAGGAACTACTCCAACATTATTCCATTCACAATTGGAAAGACCTACTAGAAAAACACCAAGTATGAACCCACATTGATCCTCACAAAAGTTAAATGGTTACACAAAGTTGGAACAAAGCCTTGTTTCCTAGAAAATGAAATTTCATTCAAGTTTCCATAGGGCATTTCTATCGTAATTTTCTTCTTTCTTTAAGAAAATTGCATATCAACTTCATGGTGCAAATTGGTCCCTTCATTAGACATGTAGAAAATCCATTTTATAAGTAATGGCAAAGGTGGTAAGTCTTGCATCATCTACACATCCCAGTTAGTAAAATCTTGATAGCTTTGATGATGTGCATGAAGTATAACGGGGACAAAGAAAAATATTACCTTCGTCTTCTAGGCTACATGTTATCCCCTTATTAGCAAGAGATAGTAGGTCTAGAAGATCAAATACATTAGAAATGTAGCAAATTACAGTAATAGTCCTTAAAATCCCCTTAACATGAATCCAATTTCCACACTTGAAGTAAAGCCGTGATATGAGGACCATCAAATACATTGTTGATGCAAACTAAGCCACACACATTGATCATGCCTTGTAAACACAACAACACCTGCTTGAAATAATGACTAGCCATCAAAAAGTTAGTTATATTGAAACAAACCCACCTTATTTATTGTATGTGGCAACTTGCATGTTGGGTTTTTAACCAGAGGATGAGAAATGGCATTTTGCCCTCTAATTACCATCCCATTTTGCAAAAAATTACAATACCACTTGTCATCAAACAACTTGCAATCCTATAGATTGTCTAGCCTGATGTTATAATAGAAATTTAAGACAAGTTGAAGACTTCAACTTGAAGTATGATTGGGGGGGCAAAGAGAACATGGTTCCATACATGCATGTAACTCACAGTCATGTGTAAGGCGGTCATTTGTGCATACATCATGAAGAACTAAATTATTTGTTGGGATGTATGAGACTCATGAATATAAGAAAATTATTACATCCAATGACTAAAAACAAAAAAAATGGTTCAACAAAAAAAAGGTTCCCTATGTTCCAACATGAACAACCATGAGTGCATGCCAACAAAATAAGTTGATTGCACGTTAGCACTTTGCAATAGATTTAAATCACGATAAAAAGTTGTGTAAAACTTGGCATTTGCAAAGTGAAATCTTTCACTCAAATGCCTCAAAATTTGTATTAGCCACCAAAAAAACCCATTTGGAAATATTTCAATTATTTAAAATTCTAAGTTAAACAATGATTCCATATATAATTTTTAAAACATGGCACTAAGGACCTCCTATTTCATGCACTTTGTTTGCAGCAAAAACAAGCTCTTCTACAGGGTTAAACACATGCACCATTTTTCTGGCTACTTTGGTCTTCAAGAACTTATATGCACATTACCTTTTTGAAAATGTAATTATGTGCAACATCATTACTTGAAAATCCAAGTAATGTTTTGAAAATCACACTTAATGTTTTGCTAGAATCACACCCTTGCACAAAGTAATAATGGAATTAAAAAATGCAATTAACTTCTAACATTAATAGGATCAAAAGTTAATTTCATTGCCATAATTTTCTTCACAATCAATGGCAGTGTACCTTTTTTCACTAGTAGAAATCAGGCAAAATGTAACCAGTCCATTTACGACTACATGCGACTTGTAGTCATTTGCGACTAAATTTGAGAACATTGCAACTACAAGATCAAATTTCAACTATTTTGGTCATTCTCACAACTATGATGCAACTATTAGAAATTTCATCTTATTGGTTGGATTGATTTTACATTTATTTTCATCCATTAATAGGTTGATATGTCCCATTAATCGCAATAGTCACCAAATTAGTTACATCCTAAAGGTATTTTACAATGACATAGGGGTGTATT
>Ga0116228_10003591_pt1 | contig 13658 bp, 6 predicted proteins | sample S1TSphfallax_2_FD_89694 | JGI IMG/M metagenome (GOLD analysis project Ga0116228, IMG submission 89694) | Host-associated microbial communities from peat moss isolated from Minnesota, USA - S1T2_Fc - Sphagnum fallax MG | ecosystem: Host-associated > Plants > Peat moss > Unclassified | place: USA... | reverse complement strand
ATCCATGATATGTTCAATAAGTGCAATGACTTGGTAACTAGTATGTGGTGTATTTGTTGCTAGTACAATAAGTTGTTTTAGTCATAGCAACTTGTATAATTTAACACATGTCCTACAACACTCCTAGGAATCAAAGGATAATACCCCTTGGTCCCATTATAATATCCTATATACATGTTGGGATCCATGGACAAGTAAAGTGGAATAACCCGATACCATGTTGGATAAGTGGGGATAGGTGCAACATTGGTTTGATTTGGTACAAGAGGTGTAATAAGTAGTTGCCAAGTTGATGGATGGGTATTTGGTGTTATTGTGTTTCCCAAACTAGCATGTGGAATCACCCGGGTTTCTAGTGTGGTTCAAGGAACATTTGATTGTTCAACTTCCCAAAGATTGGTGAAATAAACCAAACATTGTGGTTAGGCAATCATCCATCTTGAATAGTAATAAGTGGGTGAAAGCATGATAAAGTAGCCTAAAAAGTAGCTCCATTATGCAAAAATTGGGGGTCTCCAAATAAAAAGTACAAGTAGATGAATTTGTGAAAATAATAATTTTTTTGGGTACATTATTTTAAAACTATTGTTGGCATTGGTTTCAAAAGATAAATTGATATAATTATGTTTTTCCAATGCACTTGCAAGTACTTGAATTGAACCTTTGATTTTTGGCAAATTGGAAAATAAAATTTAAATATTAAAAAATATATGATTTTTTTTTGTAAACAACTATTTCTCTTTTCCCAATCCTTAATATTGATGTGATTAACATTTTAGTATATATATATTTGTTAATGGAGTTTGTTTTCATAGTTAAATTCATCCTCAAACCCTCAAAACATTATTACAAAATGTGGGTGCAATTCACTAGTCCCCGTTCATTAAACTAATGAATTAACTAAAAATGAAATGAAATTACTTGACGTACAAGGACACCTTTTGTTATAGTGAAAATTAACATAATTTTTGGGAATACTTTTAGGGTATTTTTCCAAGTCCAAATGGTATGGTACAATGTTTTTGAAATGTTCAAGGGAAGTTAAAAGTGCCAATGAAGAAATCTAAAGGTTCCATTTGATTCTAGAGGAAGGTTTAAAGTTTTGATTTTTTTCCCCTTTACTTTACAAGTAGACGACATGGTAAAAAGTAGGGTCAAAATATCTTGCTTGCACCCGAATATTGTTTGCACTTCAGTTGGTTTTGTTCATAATAAAGAACTTAACCGATTTCAATGCCTCTACTTTAAGTTTTGGAATTACACCAACTAATTTGCTAGTTGGTTATGATCCAATTTTAAATTTGTGGTAACAAAATTCACCATAGGAACTTGTTTAGTGGTTTGTAATTTTGTAAAAAATCCTAGTTGTGATGGTATTCCAACTTTGAAAATGAAATAATTGGGTGTTTTTATTGTCCTTTATGAATTGCAAAAATAACTTCATTAGTATTTTGAACATGTTCATTTATATTTCCACCATTTTTGACATTCATTCTCTATGGTTGGGACTAGTGTTGTGGGGTCAAATGGTGAGTAGTTGAAAGTATTTGTGGTTCCCTTCTTGACACACTTGTTTTCCATGGTTGGGACGAGTGTTGTATCAAATGGCAACTAGCTAAAGGTACTTGTGGTTCTCTTCTTGCTTCATGTTTTATTGGTGTATTATGATGATGTGAATCATCCATCATTAGTGTTGTGCCTCCATGTTGGGAACATCAACATGTTCATTACCCATTAGTTGGGACCATGGTTGTTCTTGTTTTTCTATAATTTCAATTAAATAGGTTATTATACAACTTGTTTTAATTTTTTTTAAAACCTCTTGACCATTATTGACAATTTTTAAAAATATTTAGTTGTTATAAAAATTGCACTATGAGAAATCATGTCATTTGGAACTTGTCCTATGCAACTAAAAAATGTCCTTTAGAACTAATTTGCAACTCAAACTAGTATTAAAAGACATTTTTTAGTTGCATAGGACAAGTTGCAAAGGACATGATTTTTCATAATGTTGGTTTCAAAATTTGCAATTCAAATCAACTCTTCCAAGTAGTTAGGAACCACAAATTGGTTCCCCTTACAATTTGGATGTTTAATTAACAAATATTTACACAAATCTCCCCTTCACTAAGGATTTTCAAAGATATGGCAAAAGATAGAAACTCAAAATTAAAAACTTCAAATAATTATAAATACAAAAACTAAAACTAAAAGTTATAAACATAGAGATTATCCAAACATCAGTTTGATTTGTAACAAAAAAGTTCTAAATGTGAATGCTTTGAAATTTGATTCATTTTGTGGTATTTCATAAAACCAAATATTGCCATCATTATTGCTTACAAGTTCAATCCATTGCGTGGTTGCAAAATGTTAATGGGGTTTTTAATTTCCCACTTGATGCAAATATCCTTTCCTAAATTTTGAACATGTACAAACAACATAATGCTAACAAGTGTTTCAACTCCTAATGAAAATACAAAATTATATTCAGAAATCAAAGTTCCAAACTTGTTCAAAAAGTAAGTATGAAAAAATAAAGATTTGATGTCTTTCATGTTTTATCATCACCTCCTATATATTCTAAGTTTGAACTTAAATGCCTCATGAAAATCACCTAAACAATAACTAGCTAATGAAACACCTCATTTTAATTGTCTAATAATAACTAGTTAGCAAAACTATTATAAACAATTAGACTTTCGAAAATATTCTACATGTTTTGTCAATTACTTGTTATGTCAACTACTAGTTCAACACTGTCATTGGTCCACCTATTTAGTTGTCACTAGTTATATTATTGTTAGTTATTTTGTAAATATCAATTCATCAACTATCGATTACTTGTCCATCATAATACCAATTCACATAAAATTTTGGGTAACAATATTGTGTCAAATGATATGAATTTAATACAAATTTTGATAAAAGCATATTTGCTTCTCTTGTTCTTGCATCCTTTTGTGCTAATGTACCTTTGTTTGAACCTATAATTAAACATTTTCCTTCTATTTAGTTATTGGATCCACCTTAATTTCTTAACAACAAGTTCATTTGGTTACATCATTTTTGATTAAATTCAAGATTCTAATGGTAACCATTCCTACAATCATAACTTTACTTTCCATGACACGTAATTCATCATCATCATTTGGTCCTTCCTCATTATGATTTGTACCTTCCAATTGTTGCAACTATGCATGAACATCATCAATTTGCTAAATGTAATCATTAAAATATGTGGAATGCCATTGCACCATAAAAGCCTAAGCTTCTTACACCATTTCTTTAAATTGAGCTTCATGCATTACCAATAATTAATTGTACAAAATGGCCTTTGTTACATATGACATTGTTTATTGTTGCCATTTTTCATTTGCCATTGTCTTCTTCTCCTCATCATCTTGTGTTTATAATTTATGTTGTTGATATGTGACATCATTAATTTCATCTTTAAGCTTTTGCTTCTTTCATCAATGCACTTTTCCATTTGCTAATAACCAATCTTGATGAACTTCAACATAATTATGATTCCTTGATCCACATAAGATAACATTCTCCTTCTACTAAAGCACCCGAATATCCCCTTCTAGTGTTGCCTTTGCATATTGTAATTCCTTTACTATCATTTGAAGTTCTTGACTTTGTTCTTCATGTGTTTTAAAGGAATCCTTGTCCTTCCCTACTTGTGTAAACACTTCCTTGTTTTGAAATTCTAGTACCTTTAGTTGTGTAGCCAATTTATTCATGACTTCTTCCACCTTGATGTTTTTGTTGTATAAGCTTCAACTTTTTTGACAATTGTGGTTTTTTCTTGTTACCTTCCTCCAATTGTTCCCATGTCATTTGAATTAACTTTTCACTTGACCTTCTTTTCTTCAAGCTACGTTTGTTGTAGCAAAAACCCAATGTTTGATTATTCCCATTCTTGTCAATGTGCTTCAAAGTCCATTGGATCAATGCATGATATTGTGAACTTATGTTATGTCAAGATTTGCCTTTAACATTTTTTTCTTGCTATCCCAAGTTGCTTTTAATTAGCTAAATGCAAAAGGACACACCATGAAAATGCTTTAATCTACCAATTTTGTCTCCTTTATTTAGAAATGTGATCTCATAATAGCCACCTTTTTTATCTAAAGCTTCATTGTTACATTAGTCTTAATTTGTTATATGGGCAAAGGTCTCTTTTACCTTTGTGAGTCATTTTGTCATTTCCTCTAGTGTGCTCGATGAAATATTTCCAATATAAACATTGGCATACTACCTACACTCCACAAATTCTAGCAATAACTTAATCTCATGAACCTTGCAATTTACCTATTCATAACGTTAGAGGCCAAGCCTTTGAAAGAGTGTGTGCACCCCTTGGAAGTTGGAAGGATTGGATGCCCAATAAAAGGCACCCTCAATGTGTACACATAAAAATGATTTGAAAGTGGAACCATGTTGGTGTGTGAGTGCATTACCCTAAGGTCAATTCAGTCATTAAATATTCCTTTAAATATTGGAATGAAAATTTGTGAAATTATGAACATGAGGTGTTGAGAACAATGATAATTTATCATGGCGTGTAACTTGAATAATTTCCCTACTCATAGGATGATATCATATTAGACTGTTATAGATTATGAAAAAATATTAATATCAACCTATATGTGAGACCTATTCCTTATAGAATTGGTTGTTACTAAGGTGAAACCATATACTAACTCAATTGAAGTTCATCCACAACTAAATAATAACAAGCATACAATAGATGATTTGTTGGTGGGCGTTGGTTCACTATGGCCCATGAGATGCAAGGCTTTAGGGTCTCATTGTGAAAATTTGTGTTCGGATTTACATCAATGCAGTGTTTTTTTTACTAGCAAATTTTCACCAATTGTTGACCTGAAAAATATGATTTTGACCTATATAAAGGTTTTTTTTTTACTTTAATCTTTAATATGTAACAAAATTGGCTAAATTGTTTTGTGAATGATCACCATTTTGGCTACATCACAAAATCCTTAAAAGAAACCTTACATCAGTGTAACATTAACATTAGATTTTCACAACAATTAACATAAGATATTTATTAAAAATTAAGCCTAACTTCTTCCTATCTCACTTTGTCAGAGTCATCTATCATGCTTTTTTTTTCATTGTTTTGTTTTTGTTTTTTTCTTACATGATGGTGGTGTTTGTGCACATTTTATAGTTTGATTAAAAACCTCTCACAAGACATGAAATGATGATGAAAACCAACCAAACGTCAATAAAACAAAATGCCCAAAAAAGGGGGAGAGTAAGGTACAAGATGAAGGATCCAAGTTTAAGCAAAAACAAGAAACCATCAACCAAGGCGGATTGCAAGGGGAACATGAACACATTATCTATTCAAACTTGGCGGACCGCAAGGGGAACATGAATAAATCAAATACTCAAACCCCCTAGTCACAAGGAACATATTAGATAAGGAGAGGGGAAGAACACCTGAAAGAACACTAAGCCTAGAAGATTCCTCACCTACCACAACAACACACTTCAAAATAAAGATTGTTTGAATTTGTTACAACACCATTGACACCTTCTACTTGTAAAACGAACACAAAACCAAAAGAGGAAGGCTTCCAAAGTCCTTTGCGTTCCATGCCATGTTGGCACATCAATGAAAAAAACAATCAACCTATTGGTGCAAACATTGGCCAAAGACTTATATGGCTAAAGGGAGAAATTGGATCATTGCGTATCGATCACCATAAAGACCATCCTTGGCTTGAGTTGCAATTGTAACGACAACCCAATGAAATAAAGTTGCTTGTGAAACCAAATTTGTTTGAATGGGATCAACAATGATGATGTCAATTGACATTCGGATGCCATCCAGCAACAACGTTGATTCACAACATGTAGATTGAAAAATAGGTGGCGGAAGAACATGGATTTGCTCATGTAAAATATGAAATCTCGTATCCCTCATGATAGATGCAAAAACATCCCACACAACATCATGACAAGTTGTCCTTTCCCCACAATGGGTGCAATGAAAAAGGTGGATCCCCATAAGGTCCAAAGGTTGACCACAAGTGCAATGTGACAAACTAAGGTTTAAGGGGTGGGGGAAGCCACAGTGAATGCGCAACATAGTGGAAAAAACTTTTAAAATCAATCAAAAAATGATCACTATGTGAATAAACAACCATGCATTTACACCTAACCCCACACAAGATTTTAGATGCGCTCAGTGTGAATCAAAAGACAAATAAGAGATGATGCTAGAAAAAGAATGGTAATGTAATCTCTTTGAAACATTTTCCTAAAGTTGATCCACTCCTTTCTTTGCCAATTGTTCAAAAGTGGGTACACATGCCACCACCAGTAAAGGAAGAAGCTTTACATCACCTTCAAATGGGCATGGAAAGATAATGAACCAAAGTTGTTCATTTCTATTGCCTCCAATTAAAACGGACAAAAGTCAAATAGGAACCTAAAGGCAATGATAGGGGCAACAAGAGCCCAACTCCCTAAATAGATTGTTGAAGTAATGCCCTTTACAAAAAAAGGCCTAACCTTCTATTAAAAATGGGAAAACAAGCTTGCTATTGAAGTAAAAAAACTTGAAGCCACTCTAAGAAAAACCCCAAAAGTTTTTCAAAAACTCTCAATGAAAACAAATCAAACATGGTGAGTTGGCCTTGAAAACCCAAAAAAAGAGAAGCAACAAAGTAAATAGGAAGATCTTTGAATAAAACATTGAAAAAAGATCCCAAATATCGCTTGAACATCTCCTAACCTTGATAATGCATCGGATAACAAACATCCTCATCCAAAGCCTCTTGCAAAAAGGAGGATGAGGAGAAGAACTAGAACCAAATTGGATGTTCAAGATCTTAATGTTGTCAATAGTACAACAAAAACTAGCTAGGAGGAACCAATTTTTCACTGGGTTCATCAATTATTGATTCATTGGCCCCTTTTTCCTTGATAGACATTTTAATTGTAGATGCATTCATAAGGAATGTCCCCCAGACTCTTGCTTCTAATTGCAGGCATAGAGTGGCACGCAATTTTACCATGTAACTAATATTATTGGTTGTAGTATGGAACCTACATCCATTTTTTTAAAAGCCTCAAAAATCATCTAATTTTCATATTTTTAAATTTTTAATTGAGGTTTCCCCCCCCCTAGTTTAGAGCATGAACGTTTGAAAATCACATCATTTTGAAATTTGGATTTGAATTTCATTTTGCAAAATTTCACCAATTGCAGAAAGAAGGTTGGAAGTTCAAATGCAACCTTTCGTATCAGTGTTTTTTTTTGGGGCAAATATTTGCATTTTTTAAACCTGAAAAATATGATTTCAACACATACAAAAGATTTTTGTAAGAGAAAACCGACTTAATTTGCCATATATAGGAAGAATAATAATTTTGCTAGATTTCTACAACTTCTAGCAAGTACCCAAAATATGAAAAGATTCTTAATTTTAAAAAAAATTCATATTTAGTTGATAACCAAATTTGGCTAAATCTTCTTGTGGATGATCACCATGCATAAAAATCTGATCATTAAGAAAACATCAAAAATTGTCGAATTATGGCCTATTTTTCACAAAAATCCTTTGCACATGTTGAAAATTACTTAAATTCATATAATTCAAGTAGAAAATTTGAGAAAAATCGCCAGAAATCAAAATCTTGCTAATTAGGGCCTTTTCGCCACAAAAATCGTTTGTATGTATGTGTCGAAAATTTGGTGAAATCATTATTTAAGTCAAAAAGGTAAAAAGAAAAAAAAGAAAAAGCCAAGTGAAACTCTAAAAAATCAGTTGATTTCCAAATACCAAAATACCTTGGCCACTTGGACGCATGTTTGTAGAATAATTAATTAATTAATTAATTAATTTTGGGGATTCCATTTGGACAAATGACATAATTCCCAAGTATTGCATCAGATTATTATTTTTCTGAAAAAAAAGAAATGCTTTGAAAATTTCCACATTTCTGAAAATATTATAATTAGCGTCGAACTGGCCCAGGTACTACGGTATTTGATTTTTCAATTTCTCTTTTTGGCGAAATCTCGACAGTAAAAGAAAAAAAAAGGCCTGAAATTTCGAACGCAAGAGTCTACCAACCCTTCGCGCGCTCATTTGCATCGCATATCGATCTTCGTTCGTTGCAAATCTGTTTTTTGTCCGTCGTTGCATCGCTGCAAATGCAAACAGCAATCGTGCTTCTTCAAAGGGCGGAGGCTTGCATCTCAATTGGTAGAAGCGATGGAGCAACTCCTCTCACTGATGAATTCGAAGAAGAACAACAAGAAGAGTCTATCCTTGAGAAAAATGGCAGCAGAATTGCAAGCTGGATCTCAACAGACTGCAAACATCGTGTGCACGGCCGTGACAGTTTCTCCTTGTGGGAGTATCACGGAGCTTCCTGTTGCAGCTGCAGCAGCAATTGAAAGCTGCCATTTGAACTCCAGCAGCTGTGGAATTCTTGACATCAATGGAAGCAGAGATTCGGCTGGAGAAGTACTGGTGATGGAAGAAGCAACGGAGACAACGGCGACGGCGTCTTCTTCCAAGGTGCTGGAGAAGGCGGAATCAGTAGTAGCCTTCGGGAGCAGCTCGGCTGCCGACGACAAGGCGGAAGAAAGGGTTGCGGCCTCCTCTGGTACTAGGGTTTGCATGTATGATGAGGGAGGAGAAGAAGATGACATGTACAGTGAGGACTTCAGTGATTCTTTTGTCCTGGATGACCAGTCTTCAGTGTGTTTTTTTTCAAAAGGGTTAGATTCAGAAGCAGTCCCGTGCGCAGAAGAGGAGGTGAATAAGAAGAATAATAAGAAGAAGAGCTTGGATTTGAGTTTTAGGGATTCCTTTTATGAAGCAGGAACTGATTGGAGGTCATTGTATGAAATCGACGAGTACGGATTGCCATGTTCAGAGACAGCCATATCAAACCCTAAATGCCCTAGTGCTGTGATAGCATCTTTGGCATGCAAGGAAGATACACTACTACAAGGAGGTCCAGATGGACCGGTCTTGGGAGCTCAGGAATTCATATCTGGGCGGCCGAATTGGTATAAGAAAGATGATAGTAGGTTGGACATTGTTAGATGCCCTACAAGATTGAAGCAGGTGGACCTTCATACTTTTTTGGGGGTCAAGCGCAAGCCATCTCCAGAAAAACAATTGACTGCCATGGTTCCAGGAAAGCAGGACATTGGGAAGTATTTGTGTTCATCTTCTTTGGTGAAGCAACCAGCTGCATCTGCAGCAGATTTTATGGCCAAGTTCCAGTGTGTGAATTCTTCAGCTGCATCTCCAAGTGGCAATGGCTCACATATGAAGGGTAGAGGAGGATTGAGGCGTTGGGGAGGATGGGGAGAGCAAGATGGTGCAACCAGAAGGTGTCCTTTCTACAAGAAGATACCAGGAACACCTTTCACAGTGGATGCTTTCCGATATGGAGGAGTGGATGGATGCAAAGCCTACTTTCTCACCCACTTCCATTCTGATCACTATGGAGGTCTAACGAAATCATGGTCTCATGGCTTGATATTCTGCACTCCTGTCACTGCCCGCCTTGTGTCAATGTGCCTCTATGTTGACATGCAATGGTTGCGACCTGTGGAGCTCGGTGTCCCACATGTGATTGAAGGTGTGGAAGTGCGGTTTCTGGAGGCAAATCACTGCCCTGGGGCTTCACTCATTCTCTTTCAGCTGCCTGGGGGACAGCGCATCCTTCATACAGGTGACTTTCGGGCCTGCAAAGGTATGCAAACATATCCGGAGCTTTGTGGCAGTCGCATCTTCTCACTCTATCTGGACACAACCTATTGTGATCCCAAATACAAATTCCCATTGCAGCAGGATGTGATAGCGTTTGTTGTCAAAGTGACCAGGGCAGCTATGGCTCAAAACTCTAGGACATTGGTAGTGGTAGGTGCATACAGTATTGGGAAGGAGCGTGTTTATCTTGGTATTGCAAAGGCCCTTGGGTTGAAGATCTTTGCTGATCAACGACGAGGGCGGGTGTTGTCATCTTTAGACTGGCCTGAATTGACTGATCGGTTATGCTTAGATGCAACCAGCAGCATGCTCCATGTGCTTCCCATTTCAAGCTTGAATGTTCAGAAATTGAGGGCTTACATGCAGAGCTTCCATCCTCGATATAGTGCTGTGTTAGGCTTCCGGCCCACAGGCTGGACTTACTCAGAGAAAGTAGGGACTAATTTAGATCTGTTGAAACCACAACGTAATGGAGCTGTCACTATCTATGGTGTTCCATACAGTGAGCATTCAAGCTTCACAGAGCTCCAGGAATTCGTACAGTTCATACGACCTCAGAAGATTATTCCAACTGTCAACATGGGAAGTGCTTCCCAAAGAGAGCGCATGCAGTCCTTTTTCAATCAATGGCTGTGCATGCCTCATCATCATTAACATAGAAGATTGTGGTCCAAGATTTGGATGACATGAATGGATAATACTGAGCTCATATTTGAGAGTGCAAATATGCTAGTGAGCAATTGCAATCAAAAGTTGTATCAACATGAAGCAAGGTTTACTATCAGCTCCTTTGCAGCTGTCCTGAATCATGCTTGTAGTTCAATGTGTGCTGCAGCCTATGCCATATGTTACTGTTGTTCTTTCTGTTTATGTAGAGACTGCAATTAGTAGATGTCTCAACATGTGTAGAGAGATGCCATCCTCAAGAGAGGAGGGATTCATAGTAGCCTGGAGATTTAAAAAATACTGGTGGGTAGTGAATCAGGAGTCCAATGTCACTGCAACTGCCACTCTATTTCCTTGCAGATAACACTATTTACCCTTCAGAGGAAAGGGGTCTGCCTATGAAATCAAACCTCAATTCTAGCAAGAGACAACTTGGCACTCATGGGGGATGATCTAGTATCCCCTATTCAATATCTTTACTCTCTCTGCTTGAGAAATCAAAGGGCTCAAATGGGTGCATGCCATTGTAACTCTCAAAAACTGAATCATCTGGAGTTTACAGATACTACCTCTTCAGCAGCTGTTTTGTGACAACCAACAACAGCCAATCTATAGTCCTGTAAGCTTTTTTTCTTCCCCTTTTCTTCAGACTTGTCAAGTTATATAATGATAGGAGATTGTTATAATTCAATTATTGCCACTTCATCATGACACAGAAGAGTTCTCGATTCAGTCAATAACATTACACAGCCATCAACTATTGCATTAACAATGCTGGAAGGATAGCACTTTGTTTGTTTGTTGTTTTTGAGGTATTGAAACATTTTTATCCTTCTTTGGGTTCATTAGTCTGGATTCTGAACCTTTTGCAAGAAATACTTGCCCATACGGAATCCTTGCATCGTGTGAAGATTATGAATCTACACCAGATCAAATGATATTGCATAGGTATTCAAAGTCATCAATTGTTTAATGGGGTGTTATATAATTTGCACATGTACTTTTTGTGGGTATGCTAATGAGTATTCTTTGGTTGAATCAGATGACAAACAGCTTGTGCTGGGAATGGCTTGTCCAGAGGGTGTTATGTTGACCCAGAAAAATATGACCCCCATGTGACCTGCAGTTCCTAAACATGAAAAACTGATGTAAAGCACAATTTCCTAGTATATTTGGACGGCATCATATATCCATGAATTTCCATCATAGAAAAGAGGAGGGATATTACACCTATTCCTTAAGACTTGGAGGGATCTTAGGTCTGTGATGTGCCTACTCATAGGTTTAGGATCCCTCCCACTTTTAAGGAGTGAGCATAAGGACCCTCCACCAGCTACTCCTCATGATAACATTTACCCAATGCTTTCCTAGGGGTAAAAGCCCATGGGTGAAGGACATTCCCAAAATGCAGGCCCTTTTATTTTGAGAAGGCTCTGGCTTGGGGCTGTAGCCTACACACAATCTGAATCTGCCACCATGGAGGTGCCTTTCAGATTCAGAAGGTGCTTCCAAGTATATGAGGAACATTATGCTTTGTGAGGTACTTGCAAATACCGAAAAAAGAATAGTTCAGGTTTTTATTAGCTCAGATTTGAACCTTTCATGTTCTAGGGTCAGACAAAGAAAAAAGAGACTCTTCTCCACCATGTTGCAGAATCTGTTGAACTTATTCCTCTCAAGTAAACAATGTAACTAAAAGGATCCCCCAATTTTAAAGAGCATCTCCACCCACAGTAGCAAAAAGGCCTATACACTACATTTTGATGAAGCGAAGTAGTTGAGTAGTGCTAAACTTCATGGGCCCTTGATACAATGCCCCCCTTAGACACAAAGGGCCAGGAAAAAGAAATTATTGTTTTTAATTGTTCAGACATAATGATTGGCCCAGGTGCTGACATTTAAATAGTCTCTCACTTTATAATGTTCATTTTTTTTCATAATTTTGGGCAGAGATTGGAGAATAATTCACTCTATATTAGATGTGAAAATGCAGATAGAGGTCTTAATGGGGGGTGTGGGTGGGCATGTTCTGATCTGCTTCTCCTCTTGCCCTTTTCTGGTTCATATCTACTGAACTCCTTCACTGTCTCTTCGAAAACCTGTTACTGGGCGATTTTTGAAGAGGCAAATGGACTGTAGTGTATTATTTATTGCTGAAAACATGCCAGATTTCAACCTGGATTTGGGTCTGGCTACCACTGCGTTAGAATTTTATTAGAGGTGTTTTTGGGGGCAAAACCATCAGATTGCTCCATACCAAGCTTCCTCAGTCAATAGAATCCTAGTTTGTTTTGTGTGTTTTAGGCCCTGCAACAAGATTGCTGGTATGTGATTTTTGTTGCCTACTGAAGCACAGAATAGCTGTTAAGGCGACTTTAATGGGCAACTTGTCAAAATCCTCAAGAAAAACTCTACTGGACAGTGATCTTAATCTATACTATCGTGTGGCACTTTAACAAAACAAACCCCAAAGCTCTAAAGATGCCACTTGTATGGACATATTATGTATGCCTGCCATCCATCCTCACATCGAAACTAATGTATAATTTAGTGCCTTGCATGGTTTCCACAGGTTGAGCTTGTGATGGGCCTTACTTCCCAAGTGGCACACTTGTTTCCAATCTTTGCATTTGTTGGCTCTGTCCCAGCCGGTAGAGACCAGTGTTGGTCTGGTATCAACAAAATGTTAGGTATAAACTCGGGTATGCATTAGGGTATGAGCTATCCTACCCATAGGTTATTAAAGTTCATATATTACGGCTAAGAACTGTATTTTCGGTTTAGGGTTTGGGGAAAAGTTAGGGTTAACTTGAAGAGGTGAGTTTAGGGTTTTAAAAAGCTGACATGATACCAGGGCCCAATGTTTACTCTCGAACTCCAGTATCATGAGACTGGTATCAAGGTTCTACTCATGCCAAAAAAATTGGACAACTTCAGTAAGAATTAATCAATTGAAAAAATTGCAAACTCAATTATGAGAACAAGGTTTGACCTTTTCACGCATGAATGTCAAACCAAAGGAGAGGCAATCGTAGCTTTGGTAACTAAGACTATACCAATTTTGGTAACACCTTCAAATTCATCCTTTCAGGATTTTTGTGGATATTATGGTCAAATTGGCCATGGCTATGGAGAATGTTTGTTTTTGCTAGTATCATAATAAACCTTTGTGTCTAGAACACCACCTCAATCTCAAACCACAATAGT
>Ga0116228_10003589_pt1 | contig 13659 bp, 11 predicted proteins | sample S1TSphfallax_2_FD_89694 | JGI IMG/M metagenome (GOLD analysis project Ga0116228, IMG submission 89694) | Host-associated microbial communities from peat moss isolated from Minnesota, USA - S1T2_Fc - Sphagnum fallax MG | ecosystem: Host-associated > Plants > Peat moss > Unclassified | place... | reverse complement strand
GTTGTCGAGCCAGGCGCCGTTCACCTCGATCCCTTCCGCCAGCACAAAAGCGCGCTGGAACTGGCGCGCCGCAATGCCGCGGTGCAGGAACACCCGACCGGCGGTATCGTCCACCTGCCGGCCTCGGATGACGAGCTGGTTGTCCTCCTGGGTGATCTGTAGATCGTCCATGGTGAAGCCGGCGACCGCCAGCGTGATCCGCAGCCCCACCGGGCTCACCTGCTCGATGTTGTAGGGCGGATACCCGTCGGACGAGTTTTTCGATGCGCGTTCGAGCATCTGTTCCAGATGGTCGAAGCCCAGGAACAGCGGCGACGTGAAATGCCTCGTGGTCAAGCATGCCTCCTCGATGAGCGAGACTGGCGCGGCAGGCCCGCTATGGCACCCGACGCTGCACAGGAATTCGGCACGGCGACACGATTTTGCAAGGGTTGCCCCCCGTTTGCCCTGACTGTTGAACCCGGCGGCGCGCGGCGATACATCCGCACCATGCCAGACGATACACCGGCGCCCGCGGATCTGCTGCCGATCCTGATCGCCCCGCACAAGACATTGAAAACCCGCGCCAGGCCGGTCACCGACGCCGACATGGACCAGGTGCACGCGTTGGTACCACGCATGTTCGATGCGATGTATTACGCCCCAGGAATCGGCCTGGCGGCACCGCAGATCGACATTCTGCTGCGCCTCGCGGTCATCGACCTGCACCCGGGCGACAAGCCGGCCCCCCTGGTGCTGATCAATCCCGAGGTGACAAAAGTGTCGGAGACCTGGGCGACTCGGGAGGAAGGGTGCCTCTCGCTCCCCGGCCAGTATGCCGATGTCAGCCGTCCCGCCGCGGTATGCGTCGCCTACACCGATCTTGACGGCAAGCGCCGCAGCATCGAGGCCGAGGATCTGCTCGCCGCCTGCCTGCAGCATGAAATCGACCATCTCGATGGCGTGCTGTTCGTGGATCACGTGTCCGCGCTGAAGCGGAACATGATCTTTCGCAAACTCGCCAAGGAGCGGAAGCTGAAAGCCAGCTGATGGCCGGCCTGCGCCTGGCCTTCTTCGGCAGCCCAGCCTTTGCGGTACCGGCGCTGCGCGCGCTCGCCGCCGCCGGTCACGACATCGTCGCAGTTTACACCCAGCCGCCCCGCCCCGCCCATCGCGGCCAGGCGCTCACCCGCAGCGCCGTGCATGAAGCGGCCGACGCGCTCGACCTGCCCGTCCGTACGCCCGATCGGCTGAAGCGCAATGCCGAAGAGCATGCCTACTTCGCCGCTCTTTCCCTGGATGCCGCCGTGGTCGCCGCCTACGGCCTGATCCTGCCCCCCGCCATGCTGGACGCGCCCCGACGCGGCTGCCTGAACATCCACGCCAGCCTGCTCCCCCGCTGGCGCGGCGCCGCCCCCATCCACCGCGCCATCGAAGCCGGGGACTCGGAGACCGGCATCACCATCATGCGCATGGCCGAAGGTCTGGACACGGGTCCGATGCTGCTGCGCGCCGTCGTGCCCATCGGCCCGCACACCAAAACGCCCGCCCTGCACGACGAATTGGCGGCATTGGGTGCCACGCTGATCCTGCAAACGCTCGACCACGACCCGCCGGAGATTCCCCAGCCCGAAGCCGGCGTCACCTACGCTGCCAAACTCACCCGCGCCGACAGCCCCCTGGATTTCACCCGCGACGCAGCCTCGCTGGATCGTCAGGTGCGCGCCATGGTCCCATGGCCCGGCTGCACGGCGGTGTTCCGTGGCGAGGTGCTAAAAATCCTCGCCGCCGCGCCGGTGGAGGGCAATGGCGAGCCCGGCGCCATCCTCGATGCCGCCTTCACCGCGGCCTGCGGCAGGTGCGCCTTACGCCTAACCAGGGTCCAGCGCCCCGGCCGCGCCGCCACCTCCGGCAGCGAGTTCCTGCGCGGGGTGGCGGATTGGCAGGAGTTGCGGCTGACGTAGCGGTTATGGCATTTGCGGCCGGTTTTGCTTAAGGCTGTCCGATGACCAAGACAAAAGCGCCGAGCCGGGTGACGGAAGACATTCTCGAAATGGCAGACGACATGCGCCGGATCGGGGTGATGGATGATGAGACGCATTATCAAATCACCGTCCGCCATCTGGGCCGCGGTATCGACGCGCCTAACGAGTGACCTGTGGGGACTACACGTCGTTTTTTTGTACGGTGGGCTCCAAGCCCACAACGCCAACCGTGACCGGTGTGGTGGGCTGAAGCCCACCCTACAGCTGGTAACTTTATGGAATGGAGCATGACGGTTGGCTGGCGCTGTTTGGCCGTTGCCGTAGTATTTGCGGCCTGTCCGACATACGGAAATTCAGCCTCCCCCCCTTGGTTGAGTCCGTTGACAACGCACTCTCTCCTTATCGAAGCTGGCCGTTTGGCGCGTACCGTGGATATGGGCAACCCGGCCGAAGTTGCTTACGCCCTTGGAGTTAAGCTCCGGCAGGGAATAGCGCATCCACCACTGCCAATCGCAAAACCGTTCTCGTTCCCGCTTTCGGAGCGTCAGCTCCAGAGCTTTATTGACTATACGGTGGAACCTCGTAACCTGGGGACCACGATTTCATATACCACCTTTCAACCGACAACCCTACGGCCCGGCGTGACGTTCGACGATGCAATCGGCGAGGTTCAGATCCATCTGCCAAAGTCAGCACAGTGCTTTACATTTGAAACGGCTAAGCACGCCCTTGGCATCCAAGCCAGCATTTCATCCCCGATGTTGGCAGGATTTCAATACAAACAGAGCCACATATCTTCGTTTGTTGAACCAATCGACCCGGTCGGTGTCGCCGCTGGACGTTTGTGTTTCCTTGGTATGGCAATAATCCAAGGGAAAAAATCAGTCATCGACAGAGAAGGTACTTGGGTGGTATCGCAGAAACCATACTAGCAGAGCATCGGGTGCAATGCGCTTTGGCATTGCACCGCATGGCGTTTTCGCGAGATGCTGCAGTGCCAAAGCGCACTGCACCCTACGACCTTGAAGCCCACCCTGAGGCTGTCGACAAATCCAGCGGATTATTCGAGGTGCCCGGTTGGTGGCCTTTTCCACAGCTCTTAAATATTAGATTCATGTCCATAAGACGTCAGCAATCGACGCGACGACTGCACTGTTATTCGCGAGTCGGTTTTCCGATTCTAGCGTCCGCACAAGATTATCACACTTCTTACTGATATCGCAATGATGCAACAGAAGGTAGTCGTTCCACCCATCACCGCCTTCACAAACAGCAATTGTAATCCTGCATAGTTTAGAGGTATCGTTAACGGTAATCTGACTTTTGAGGCTATCCCAAAATGAATACGCATCGTGCGCATGAACGTCTATGGTCGTGAACGAGGCATTGCCTTCCATCTCGGAAGTGATTTCGATCAAGAAACCGCCGCAGGCGTTGATGACGCGAACGACTTCTGAGATCAGATCGTCATCCGCCGCTGTTTTAGTCGGTCCGAAATGCATCTGAAAAGAAAAGAATTTTTCGCTAATCATGGCTGACACTCTTTTGGGCGGCGGTGCGGCGGCGTCTTTGTGGGCCGAGGCTTAATCACGCTCTAAAACAGCACCTGCTGCGAGGCCGGCGCGGCCGGGTGGCCGCCGTACCAGCACCAGGTGCCGCGGCCGATCCGCTTGGCCTCGTAAAGCGCCAGATCGACGTGCCGGTACAGCTCGTCCTCGGTCAGCCCATGGCGCGGGAACAGCGCCGCGCCCACGCTGGCGCCTATCGTGATCGGCGCGCCGTCGAGCATTGCCGGCATTGCCATGTCGCAGACGATCCGTTCGCAGATATCGTCGATCAGGTCCGGCTCACCCGCGTGGCGGAGCAGGATGGCGAATTCATCGCCGCCCAGGCGGCACACGAAGTCGCGCGTGCGCACGGCATGGCGCACCCGGTCGGCGGCCAGGGCGAGCACCGCGTCGCCGGCCTGGTGCCCGAGCTGGTCATTGACCGTCTTGAACCCGTCCAGATCGACGAGCACGAGCGCGAACGGCTCGGCGGGCGCCGCCTTGACCAGGCGCGCCAGACGTTCGTTGAAGGCGCGGCGGTTCGGCAGGGATGTCAGCGGGTCGAGGTACGCGAACTCCTCCAGCTCCTTCTGGCTGGCGCGCAGCTCGGCGGTGCGTTCGGCCACCTGGCGTTCGAGTTCGCGCTGGCGCTGGCGCAGGATCATCGTGCGCCAGCGCACCAGGGCGCCCACCGCCAGCAGGGCCACGATGGCTTGCCCGACGCGGAACCACCGCGTCTGATACCACGCCGGGTCCACCCGGATGCGCAGCCCCTCCGCCTCGCTCCAGGTGCCGTCACGGTTCGAGCCGCGCAGGCGCAGCACGTAGTCGCCCGGCGGCAGGTTGGTGTAGGCGGCCATGCGATGGCCGGCGTCGGTATTGACCCAGCCGCGGTCGAAACCCTCCAGCAGATAGGCGTAGCGGTTGAGTTCCGGCGCGGAGAAATCCAGCGCCGCAAATTCCACCGCCAGGCTGTTCGCATCGGTCGGCACGACGAGCAGCCCGCCGTCCGCCGCGTCGCCCGGATCGCGCGCCACGCCGCCCACGCGTATCCCGGTGACGACGACCGGCGGCCGGTAATGCCACTGCGCCACCTCGGCCGGCTGCAGGATCGTCAAGCCCCCGGCGCCGCCGAACACGAGTTCGCCCCTTGGCGTAATGTCGCCCGAATTGCTCCAGTAGCTGGTCACCACCACGCCCTGCGGCGATTGCAGCGGCAGGGCTGCGAAGCGTTCCGGATCGATCTGCGCGAGCCCGCGGTCGGTGCTCGCCCAGATCAAGCCGGTGGCATCGACGAGGAGCTTGCTGACGTCGAGGTCAGGCAGCCCCTCGGCACGGCCGATATAGCGGAAGCGCGGCCGCCCGGCGCCATCCCGCCCCATCATCACGGCAATGCCGGTGCTGTCGGTGCCGATCCACAAACGCCCGAGCCGGTCGGTAGCGACGCACATCACCGCGCCGGGCTTCAGCCCGGCGGGATTGGCCGGATCGGGCAGCATGCGTTCCACCGCGCCGGTGGCCGGGTCCAGCAGGTTGAACCCGTGGTCGGTGCCGATCGCAAGCCTGCCGCCAGGCACGGCTGCGATGACATTGAGCGTATCGTTGGTCAGATCCGGCGCGGCGATGTGGCGCAATGTCTCAAGCGTGCCGTCCGGCCGCGGGCGCAACTGCCACAGCCCATCCTCCGCGCCACCGAGCCACAGCGTATCGTCCAGGGCGAGCAGCGCGTTGATCTGCGCCCGCGGATTGCGCGACGGCACGTCGATACGCACCGCCGCTCTGCCGTCGGGGTCGGCCAGGTAGAGACCGGCCCTGGTGCCGAGATAGGCCGGCGCCGCCTGCGCAGGGCTAGGCGCCGGCGCGGGCGCGATGGCCAGCACGCGCGGCAGCGGCAGCGCGCCGGGACTGCTGCGGCCGGAAGGGCGAAGCAGCTGCACGCCATTATCCTCGGAGCCCACCCACAGCGCACCATCCGGCCGCGCCATGACGGCGGAGGCATCGTTCAACCGCAGGCCCGACCGGCGCCCAGGGTCGCCGAGCAGCGTGAGGATGCCCGCATTGCTGGAATCATACCGCGTCAGCCCCACCACAGTCCCTGCCCAGAGCAGGCCGGACCGGTCGCGGTAGAGGGTGGATACGGTGTCCTTCGGCAGGCTGCCGGGCACGAACGGGTCGTGCCTGATGTGCCGCACCCGCCGGCTCTGCCGATCGACGGCGACGATGCCGTGGCCGCTGATGCCGAGCCAGACCTCCGGCCCGATGGCTTCCATGGCCAGGATTTCCGGCGCCACCGCGTCGCCCGGCGCCGCCGTGGTCTCGGCAACCAGCAGGGCAGGGCCGCGCCACAAATCGATGACATACGCCCCCTCCTGGCGCGAGCTTATCCACAGGCGGCCTTCCGAATCCTCCAGCATATGGGCGACATCGGCGGGGCCGCCGGCCGGCACCGGCAGGGCGACACCGGCGAAATGCGTGTTGCCGTCCACGCCGCGGGCAAGCCCGGCGGGGCCGCCTACCCACAGCACGCCCTGCCGGTCGAGCAGCACCGACTCGACCTTGTCCGCCGGCAGGCCGGGCCTACCCGGCACGCCCCTCGCATCATGGCGCAGCCGGGCGACCACGCGGCCGGCGGCATCGAGGTGGAACAAGCCTTTTGTCGTGCCGACCCACAATCCGCCGGCGCCGTCATCGTCCATGCTCCAGACGCACCCGACCGGCGCTGCCGCATCCAGCACCACCGGCACGAAATGGTCCGCCACCTGGTCATAGCGCGCGAGCCCGCCGTTGACTGTGCCGACCCACAGCCGGCGCTGCCGGTCGGCATGCAGAGACTGGACATGGTGATCGGCGAGCCCGTCCGGCTCGGTCGCATCGTCGGTATAGAGCCGGAAGCTGTAGCCATCCCAGCGCCCCAGGCCGCCCTCGCCGCCTTCCCACAGGAAGCCGGTCCCGTCTTCGGCCATCGCCAACGGCAGCAGCACGCCAGGTGCTGCCCCATCCGGCACCGCCGGTCGGAACACCGTGTCGGCAGCCATACGCCAGCCCGTGTCGTCATCCGCCCAAGCGCCATGCAGCACGCAAGCCCAGCAGACCAACGCCTGCAAAGCCAGCATTGCGCCAGCCAGCCGCCCGCAAAGCCGCCTAGCCAACATGATTGCCACCCATGACCGCAACCATGGGTTGCACATTCGAACCGAGCCGGCAAGCATTTTTAATCGGGCGTTAATCGAGCGCAACGCGGAGGCAAGGCCATGCCGCGCAATATCAAAAAATAGAAAATCCAAGACGTTCAAACACGTAATAGCCTAATCGCATTACCATACACGATGGCGGCCGCGTGAGAAGTAACGCGAAAAAATAATCGCGCCGACGATTGTATGCAACTTGCCGGCAGCGTCTCAATCCGCAGCGGCGCGGCTGGGCTGGCGCTGCGGCGCGGCCGCTGCGACGCCGCTGTTGCTCGGCTGACGCGCCAGCAAGGCGGTGATGGCGGCGGCGATCTGCTCGACCGAGGCGGGCTTGCGCAGCATGTCGAACCGGCCAGCGGCGGCGTCGGCCACGGCCGCGGGGGAGGCTTCGGCAAAGCCGGTCAGCAGGATGATCGGCAGCGAAGGGCGCATCGCCCGCGCCCGGCCGATCAGCGTGATGCCATCCATCTCCGCCATCGCCAGATCGGTCACCATCATGCCGATGCCCGGATCCTGGTCCAGGATACGCAGTGCGGCCTGCCCGCCGCTTGCCGGCGTGACGTCGAATCCGCAATCCTCCAGCCCGGCGCGCAACACCTCGCGCACCAGCGCCTCGTCATCGACCAGCAGAACATGGGTTGGCGCCCGCGCCTTTGCCTCCACCCCTGCCGATGCCGCGCCGGACCCGGCAGACCGCACGTCCGCCTCGGCAGCCGGCAGCCAGAGCGTCGCGGACGTGCCCTCTCCCAGCGTGCTGGCAATGTGCAGCGCACCGCCCGACTGGTCGGCAAAACCCCTTGCCATCGCCAGCCCAAGCCCGGTCCCCCGCCCCACCGGCTTGGTGGTGAAAAACGGTTCGGACACCCGCGCCAGCGTCGCCTCGTCCATGCCGGTCCCGCTGTCGATGACGCTCAGACGCAGGTAGCGTCCCGGCTTCAGACCCAACGCGGCATCGCGCGCGGCGCCCGGCCCGCCCGAGGCATCGCCGATCACCGCCGGCTCGACCGAGATCACCAATTGCCCGCCATGCGGCATCGCGTCCCGCGCATTGGTCGCCAGGTTGATCAGCACGGTTTCCAGTTGCGCCTTGTCGATCAGCGCCGCCGGCAGGTTCGGCGGCGCGCGCAACTGCACCAGAATGCCGGAGCCGAGCGTATGGGTGAGCACCACGCCGAGGTCGCGCAGCAGCGCCAGCGTGTCCACCGGCCCGGCCCGCAGCTCGCCCCGGTGCGCGAAGCTGAGCAGGCGGCCGGTAATCGACGCCCCCCGTTCGGCCGCATCGATAATCAGGTTGATCAGCGGCCTCGCCGCGTCCGGCCGGTCGATGCGCCGCCCGAGCAGGCGCGCCCCGCCGGATATTGCCTGCAGCACATTGTTGAAATCATGCGCCATGCCGCCGGCGAGCTGGCCCAGCGTGCGCATCTGGTCGGCATGGCGCGCCATTTCCTGCGCCCGCAGCCGCGCCGCGGTCTCCGACGCCACCCGCGCCTCCAGCGTGGCGTTGAGGTCGCGCAGCGCATCCTCCAACTGCTTCTGCTCGGTGACGTCCAGCAGCATATACACGGCGCGGCCGAGCGGGCCGGCAGCCCCGTCCTCGGCGGCGATGGTGGCGCCGATACAGCGGAAGCGCCTGGTCCGGTCCGACGCGGCGATGGACGCCTCGAAGGCGAACGACGGCACGTCGCCGCGCAGCAGGGCAAGCAGATTGTCGATGGCGCGCAGCCGGTCCGGGTGCTTGTCCCCGGCACTGGCAAGGGCAGCGAGATAATTCTCGCCGACCCGCCAGCCGCCGGACGCCAGCACGCCGGTCTCGCCGAGCGCGGCAAAACTGCGGTTGACGAACAGGATCCGCCCGTGCGGATCCAGCACGGCGATGCTGGCCGGCAGCGCGTCCAGCGTCATGCGCGTCTGCGCGGCAAGCTGCGCCATGTCGGCGTGACGCGCCGCGATCTCGGCCTCGGCGCGCCGGCGCTCGCTGATGTCGCGCAGGAAGCCGGTGACCAGCGTGCGGCCATCGCTGCGCCAGCGCGCCAACGACAATTCCATCGGCATCGAAACGCCATCCTGCCCTCGCACCGACACATCCACCGTCGGCGCGGCAGGGTCGGTCCAGAACCGCGCATCGGCGCCGAGCAGCACGGCGATCGAGGCCCCCTCCAGCGCCTGTGCGCCGCCGCCGCCCGTCAGATGGGCGAAGCGCTGCACGGTCTGGCCATTCACCCACAGGATGCGGCCCTGCGTATCGGTGGTCAGGATGGCGTCGGAGGCGGCATCGACGAGGGCGCGGAACCGCGCATCGCGGCGTTCGCGCAGCAGCCGCTCGCGCTCCACGATTCGCGTTACGTCGGTGACCTGGATCAGGCAGAAGCGCCCGCCGCCGAGCGTCATCGGCTTCACCGACGCTGCATGCAGCAGCGCCCCGCCGTCGCGCGACGTCAGCGGCAGCAGGGCGCGATTCAGGCTGTAGGACAGCAGGGTCGAGGCGCCGCTGCCCAGCGCATCCGCCACCGCGCCGCGCAGCCGGCCTGCCGCTTCGCCAGCTGCCAGCGTCTCGAACAGGTTCCGGCCCAGCATGTCGGCGGCACTCACGCGAGACGCCGAGGCGATCCAGTCGTTCCACACGACCACACGCTCGCCCTGGTCCAGCACCGCTACGCCGCCGTCCAGTTGGTCGAGCACCGCGAATGCCAGCGGCGCCTGGCCCACCGGCGCCACCGATGTCACGGCGTCTCTCCGGTGATCCGCGCGACAAACTGCTGCGTCAGCCGGCGCAGCGCTTCCAGGGAGGGAAAATTCATCACCACCGCAATATAGCCGCGTATCCCGCGCGCACCGACCGAGAAGTCGATGTACAAGAACAGCACAGGCGAATCGGCACAGTCCGGCAACTGGCCGTCGCGCATCGAGAGGATGTTTCGGCCGCTGCCCCGCAGCACGTCCGGCAGCGATATTTGCAGCTGTTCCTGCAGCAGGTTGGCGATGGTGGCGAGGTAGCCGTTGAGGATGACGTTGCCGACCTCGGCCATCGCCTCCTCCTCCAGGTCGGCAATCTCCTCCAGGGTCGGCTGCGGCCCGACCACGGCGCGCACCAGTTCCAGGCTGTTCGTCTCTGGAAACAGCAGCAGCGCATGGCCGGCGAACGAGCCGGAGAAATCCTGCCGCACGGCGATCAGCCGGGCGGGGTCGCGCGCTTCCATTTCGGACGCTGCCTCCTCGCGGGTCAGCAGGGCCACGTCGGGCACCGAGAGATGGATCGGCTCATCGACCATGCGGCTCAGGCTCGCGGCGGCGCGGCCGACGCCCATGTTGGCGAGTTCCGTCAGCGCATCGCGCTCATGCTCGGTCAGTTGCAACGTCTCAGTCCGACGTCGGGGCAGCAGTTGAGGCGCTGGCGGCAGCCAGGAACGGGCCGATCGCGCTCTCCGTCAGCGGCTTGGGCACGAAGGTCAGGCCGAGCCCTTGCGCCCGCGCCACCACAGTGTCCTGAATATTGGCCGAGACGATGGCGATCGCGGCATGCGGATGCAGGCCGCGTATCGCCTCGGCCACGGTGATGCCGTCGTCGCCCGGCATATTATAGTCGATCAGCGCCACCGCGACCTTGTGGCTGCGCGCCTCATCCAGCGCCTCGGCGGCGTTGGCAGCCTCCGCGCACCGCCAGTCCGGACGCAGCCGCGCCAGGATGTTGACAGCGTTGCGCCGCGCCAGGCGGCTATCGTCCACGACGAGAGCAAGGAACTCCATCAATCTCCCCTTCAGGCCGGTCTGCGCCGGGGTTTGCAACCGGGGTCCTGTTGTCTCACGATACGGTCAGCCTCGGTCGGGTTCAATGGTGCAACGCCGTATCGATCAGGCAGGCCGGCGATGCCTCACCGATAGATAAGCCGCGACAAGCCGCGGCGTTCCTTCGCGGTGTCGCAGCGCGGGTGATAACCCACGCACACACGCCGGGCCGTCCGAGACCCTCACCGCAGCAGCGCCTGCACATCGAGCACCAGCAGCACGCCGCCGTCGCCGAGCAGGGCAGCGCCGAGATACCATTCTGTGCCGGCCAGCACACCGGTGAGCGGCCGCAGGATGACATCGGCGCGCGCGCCGAAGCCCGCCACGGCCAGACCGGCAGCCCCCTGCTCGGCATCCACCACCAGCACCCACACATCGTCCGACACGTCCGATGCCGGGAGCCCCAGAACATCGGCCAGGCCGACCAGCGGAAGAATCTGCTCGCCCAGCGCAAATGCCTGGCCGCCGCCGCCATCAGGGCCGCCCGGCAACGCGCGTATCCGGCCGCGCGCCACGCGCACCAGGCTGCGCACCGCGTCGAGCGGCACGCCGAACTGCAGGCCGCCGGCACGAACGGTCATCACCCGGGTCATGCTGACCTGCATCGGCAGCGACAGGCTGACGCACGTGCCCAACCCCGGCCGGCTGGCAATCGAGACGCGCCCGCCTGCCCCCTCGACGGCGCTGCGCACCGCATCCATGCCGACCCCACGGCCGGAAACCGTGGAAATCTGCGCGGCGGTGGAGATTCCAGGCAGAAACACCAGCGACGCCGCCTGCTCGTCCGACAACGCCGCCGCTTCCGCCTCCGTCACCGCTCCGCCCGCGACCGCGCGGCGGCGCAGCGCGGCGCTATCGAGCCCGCGCCCGTCATCCTCCACCTCGATCACCAGCGTCTCGCCGGCCCGTCTGGCGCGCAGCGTCAGGCTGGCGGCGGCCGGCTTGCCGGCGGCGCGCCTGGCTGCGGGATCCTCCACCCCATGGTCCAGCGCATTGCGCACCAGATGCATCAGCGGCTCGGACAATCCCGCCAGCCCATCGCGATCGGCTTCCAGCGTCTCGCCCTCGCATTGCACACGCACCTCGCGGCCGAGTTGCCGGGCCAGATCGCGCACCAGGCGCGGCACGCGGGCAAAAATCTCCGCCACCGGCACCAGGCGCAGGCGCAGCGCCGCGTCGTGCCAGTCGCGCACCAGCCGGTCCAGCACGGCGGCCTGTGCCGCGAGCGGCTGCAGGAAGGCGGCGCCGGTCGCCTCCCGCCCGGCCCTTGCCACAAGATGCTGCAAGGCGTTGCGAGCAATGACCGCCTCGCCAGCCAGAGCAATCATCTGCTCGACCCGCTCCGGGGCAATGCGGAGCATCCGAGCCGGCTGCGAGCGCGCCGGCGCCGCGGCGTCTGCAATCGATGGCATCAGCGGCGCATTGCCTTGCAGAAGCGGCAGCAGCAGGGCGGCGGTGCGCTCCGCCTCAGCCGCAGCCGAAGCCGGCAGCGCCTCGGCTTCGGCGATGCTCGGCAGCCATGATTTTATATCGTCCAGGCAGCGCAGCAGCGCATCGACCAGCGCCGGGCTGGCCGGCACATGCCCCTGCCGCGCCGCATCCAGCACATCCTCCGCCGTATGCAGCAGGCCGGTCATCGGTGCGAAATCGAACAGGGCGGCGCCGCCCTTCAGCGTATGGAAATGCCGGAAAATCCCGTCCAGCAGCGAAGCCGCATTGCCCTGCCCCTGTTCGAGCGCCAGCAAATCCGCGCCGGCGCTTTCGATCAGCTCCTGCGTCTCTTCCAGAAACAGCGGTAGCAGCGGATTCATGCAGCCGGCTTCTGATACACGACCGCGCCGGGGAAACGCCGCACGGTAAACCGCGCCGAAATACGGCTCATCGACTCGCTGTGGCCCAGGCACAGAAAGCCGCCCGGCGCCATCGCCCCAAACAGGTTTTCGGCAGCCACCTGGCGCGAAGCATCGTCGAAGTAGATCAGCAGGTTGCGGCAAAACACCACATCATAGCCGCGGTGCCCCGCCAACCCTGCAAAATCGATCAGATTGACCCGGGTGAACGACACCGAGCCGCGCAAATCCGCGATGATGCGCCGCGACCCGTCCGGCTCGCGCACGAAGTATCGCTCGATCAAAGCCGGCGGCAACCGCTGCAACGCCCGCGCCCCGAACACGCCCGCCGCCGCCGCATCCAGCGCTGCCGTGTCGATGTCCGAGCCGATAATCTCGACGTCGTGATTATCGATGCCCGGGAAATGCTCCAGCAGCCAGATCGCGAGCGAATAGGGTTCCTCGCCCGTCGAGCAGGGGACCGACCATATCCTGATCGGCCGCGTGGCGGACCGGCCTGCCAGCAATGCCGGAAGCAGGTCGGAGGTCAGGCACGCAAGCTGGTAATCCTCGCGAAAAAAATACGTCTCGTTGACCGTAAACCGGCTGATCAGTGCCTGAAGCTCCTCGCCGCCGGCGCGTAGCAGGCTGAAATAGGCGGCAAAACTGCCGGTCTGCGTGGCGTCGATGCGCTCCTCCAGCCTTTTGTCCACATAATACGGTTTCCCATCGACGAACGACATGCCGGTCTGCCGATAGAAATAGTCGCAGAAGCGTTGCCGTTCCCGGTCCGAAATCATCGTCTAGCCTGCGGCCTGCGGCATCACCATGCCAACCAGCGCATCGGCGATCGCGTGCAGCGGCAGCACCTGCTCCGCGCCGCCGCGTCGGGCGAGCTCGCCCGGCATACCCCAGACCACAGCGGTGGATTCCGCCTCGGCGATCGTCCGTCCGCCGGCGGCACGCAGCGCCGCCATTGCCGCGGCGCCGTCGCTGCCCATGCCGGTCATCAGCACCCCGACGATGTCGCTCGGCTGGTAGTGCGCGCGGCACGTCGTCACCAGCCGGTCCACGCTCGGCTGCCACAGGCTTTCGGGCGGCGCGGGCGCGCACTGCATGGCTTCACCGCCGCGCATCACCACGAGATCAGAATCGCCGCGCCCGATATGCACCCGCCCCGGCAGGATCGGCATCGGTTCGCTCACCTCGACCACCTCCAGCGCGCAAACCTGGTCCAGCCGCCGGGCGAACGGGCCGGTGAAACTGGCGGGCATATGCTGCGCCACCAGCACCGGCCAAGGGAATCCGGCGGGCAGGCCGGCGAGCACCGCATCGAGCGCACGCGGCC
>Ga0116228_10003588_pt1 | contig 13661 bp, 10 predicted proteins | sample S1TSphfallax_2_FD_89694 | JGI IMG/M metagenome (GOLD analysis project Ga0116228, IMG submission 89694) | Host-associated microbial communities from peat moss isolated from Minnesota, USA - S1T2_Fc - Sphagnum fallax MG | ecosystem: Host-associated > Plants > Peat moss > Unclassified | place... | reverse complement strand
ATACATGTATGTTTCGGTTGAACCAAGGAGTCCAAAAGTAGTCACTTTATACATGTGCACATATATTTGTATAGATTGATGGAGTCATTTAATTGTTGGTGAAACATTGATGTTTGATAGTTAAGATTTCAAATGATGTTGGATTACTTGTGCAAAGCTTTACATACCAATGCACTCATCAATTTTTAACATTACAGCCAATCAACTAGCTGTTCTAGCTTCTTGGGCACTTCTGCACATTTCAAGAAAGATACCCCAAGCTTAAGTGTGGATAGCTTTCATGTAAAAGATCAACATAAGCACTTGGGTGTTATTGATGGTGAAGTGACAAGTCCTAGCAACAAGAAAGGCAATGACTAGTTAGTTGTTGAAGGGGTCATAGGGCATGTTGTAGAGGTATTGGACAAGATTGCAAAGAAGGATGTGAGGAAAGGATTGTTGCTTGGGAATTATGATGGTGTAAAAGTGGAGGAATATAATGTGGTAAATTTTGATACAAATGAAGATTTTATGCCACCTTCAAATCACCAATATGTTGGTGATCCTAGTAGTGACATGTTGCAAGCTAACAACTTGGGGCAATTACAAGATGTGGAAGGAACTGTCACCCAAAAACTTGTAGGACAAAACTACAAGTTTGATTCTCCTAGGAAACAAAAGCATAAGAAGGTTCACATAAGTGAGAGTGTGTCTTCTACAAAGACAACTAGATCTACTATTCAAATCAATTCCACATGTGGGTCCAAAAAATAAAAGAAATAGCTTTTATGGTCTTTCATGCTCCCTAAGGGTTTGAATGCAATTATAGGAAAGGTTCGTTTATATCTTGGACTACTTGGTTTGTACAAGTAGTGTCATTATTTACAAAACGTTATATTTTTAGTAATTTTTAGAGTTGATGAAACCAATTTTGTTGGTTTCATTTTTCTTTGATTAAATGTGCCTAGATGTCCAAAGGTGTTGGAAAGTCTACATTCGCATTCTTGGGAGTTAATTTTAGTATAATTACTTTTACAAAATATAATTTGGATTAAATGATCTTTGGATTGGAATTAAATACTTGACCAATTTGTTGCATATAGATTTGTTGTCTTCAATTGTTTTTTTGCAGGTCCATTATTAAATGCATCTGACAACCCAACATGTGAATAATGGCAACCACAATTACAAAGGTATGTCAAATCCCAATATAATATTTTTGTCATAATTTTGTAAAATGAATGTGGTCTTGAGGTTTTCATCAATTTTTTTTGTTGTAGGTGTCCAAGTTCATATTGAGAGAAAAATTATCATAGTTGTCAACTATTAGTTTAATTTTTTTTTCATTTATCCCTATGCTTGGAAAAATAGGTGGATCATTTCAACTTGAGTTGGGTGCATACATAAGCATAAAGATGAAGGGAGGGTTGCAAAGCTTGTGAAAATAGCTCATTTTGTAGCACAAGTTATATGCCATGACACTCAATGGTATGTCTAAAAGTGAAGTTTCAATTACTTGTTGCACTAATTAGGGAAAAGGTATCATCAAAGGCATAGATTTAACTTATGATTCATGGTCAGTAATGTGTTGAAAAACACCCCTAACATTTTTTGCAACCTACAAATGTTCAATAATTGCATGCCACATTTTTGAAAATAAGGTGTGACACACCCCTAAGCTCCTTAATGGACTCAACTATGAGTCTAAAGGTGAAGATAATGGAAGGAAACAGAGTTGGGGCGCGCTCCTTGGCTCACAACACTTTGGGGGTAAAGGGGTGTGTTGGAGCTTCGGGATGGGGACTAGGAAGATTGACAAGCAAATCAATTACTCACATGGACCTACACAAACCAAACAATAAGTTGGTTAGTGCGTAGTTGGAGTACTTTGGTGCATGGACGAACCACGGGCAAACACGGATTCACAGGATTCATCACGGCCCGGACTTAGGAGAAGCCATCACCTTCCCCCTTATATTATACTATATGCGTGGCCAAGGGACTAGCACCCAAATGTCACTTTGTCCCGGGACTCCAAAGTGGGAGTCCCAATTCCCACGACTTTGGGGGCCCATAACTTTGTGTGTAGACTTCTGATTGAGATGACGTTCAAAGCAAAGTTGTAGCCTTTATCAAAATCTTTCTAACGGTATGTGGCATGTCATTTGCATGTAAGAAAATTGGCGCGATTCCTTACTTTTAGTGATGGGGAGTCAAAATTGATAATTCGACTCCTAGCCCTACTTTTAGCCATAACTTATGTTTTAAGTGTCCAAATGGGTCATGCGAGCCCATTTTAGACATCAACGTTCCAAGAGCTTTCCAATGATATAAAGATCTCTTCAATCCAATGGGTTTTGACCCCTATAATTGTTTTCTAAAGATTCGGGAGTTCATCAGAACTCTAATTCCCAAAGTGAGAACTCACTTGGGAGTGTGAGGGTTCATTCCCTCACATTCTCCTACACTCCCAGGAGCATGAAATGTGACTTCCAGGCTTCACACTTGGCCCACACCTTCGCAAGCCCTTGCCTTGGTCGCGAGCCCAAGGCTAGGGTTGTGACAATGTGGGTAGGAGCTATTTAATTACACCTTCTTTAGTTAACCAACTTAGTGGGAATTTGTTTACAATAAGTATAGTTTCCAATTCACGTACAGTAACATTTAATGAAAAGCAAATGATGGACATACCCTTTTTACTTCTAGAGGGTATTTTGTTGGATGTTGGTTTTTGAATATTAATGTACTACTTTTTTGCTATTTTTTTGGTGTTTTTTCCTTCACTTGTTTCCTTTTTCTTTTGAATTTTTTTTGGTTATTGGTTAGGATGGATTGAACAAATTGAATGGAGAAGTTAGGGATTAAGTATCATGCTTGTTGCCATAATCCTTAAAGGATTGTACAGATCTCTTACAACCTTTAACTCCAGATAACGGGGCAAATCTTGCTAGAAAACAACTTGTTGCAACAGTTCCAACTTCCAATGGTGGAACCTATCAAAAACATCACTACCAATGGACTTTTTGTGAAGTCATGACAATGGTTGAAGGTGTAGCACATTGTGGTGGGGGAAAGTGGACTAATATTAAAAAGCTTATTTTTTCTTCTATTGGTTATAGGACAATTATTGATTTGAAAGTAGATTTTTCTCCTAGGAGATTTACTTTTCTCCATTATTTTTTTTTAATAATGTTTTCTCTATTATATTTTTTCTCTTAAAATTTGTTGTTATGGTGACTTAACATGTGGTTTAAAATTTGTCTACCTTGTTATCAGATTAATTCACAAATGATAATCAGGTTGATTTAATCCATAAGGATGGAGAGTTCTCGTTTCTGATGGAAAGATATACTTTGGTGTCTTTTCATAAATTATCTTGGTTTTTTTTCAATCTATTATAACAACACTTTTTTGTAGGATTAATTAAATGATGGTTTTTTCAGCATATTTGATTTGATTTGTCTTAATAGATAGGTTGGGGAATGATCCTAATAGGGAGAAAGGAAGAAACAGTTCATTACAACTATTCTGGTTACCATTTTAGCTCAAGTTTGTGATTTGGCAACCCTTCAACACCAAATGCCCATAGGTGCAAGTGCTACAAGGAGTATAAGTCAGAACAAGAGAAGTGTACATAGAAAATAACTAAATCATTGTATTTTGGTAAATGGATTCCACCATCCAAATTTCATGAAGTTTTATAGTAATAATTTTAGCTTACTTGTCATTAACTTTAACTTGGGGTTGCTTTCACTTCTCTCATTACAAATTCCCCATTGTTCTTCGTATTATTAGACTATATGTTATGGTTTTAGAAACTTGTTGCCTAATGACTTTGTTCTTGCCATTAAACCATGCAAAGGAACTAAGACCCATTAAAAGATTGGTATAGCCCTTACTATAGGGGATATTCATTCTAGCAAGTATCGTTTTAAAGGGAATATGAAAGTAAAAAGTGTAATTCATGTCATGAGGTGGTGAAGAGTTTGTTGTGAACTCTCTTTATTTTGTGTATGATCCCATTATGTACATTGATAGGGGTGTCTTTAGCTTTACATTCTTCAAATTACAAGTATTGAAGTTAAATTTTGCAAAAATATTGAAGTGAAGAAGGAAGAGCTACTTCTTTAAGTATTAAAGATGATGGATTGACATGGCAACGTAAAGGTCTTTGGGAGTTTATAGCCCATCTATTTATACAAGAATAGAAATGTGCCAAAGGGCTTTGTTATGATTGTATTCATTTTGTTTCAACAATATACATAGAAGTTTTGAATTTATTTTCTCTACAAGTGAATGTTTTTTATAGTGTATAAGTGCATTCAGAAGTAATATCGACCCTTAATGAAAAATTGAACTCCCATGAACATGTACAAATGAAGGTCCATTAATCAACATCTTTGTAGAAGGAAACAACTTTGAATGAATCTAGTATCAAAGAAAAACAAACAAAATTACATCAGCTCAGCTTGGATTTTTGATTTCATGTAGTTTTCAAATTATTAACTCAATCTATGTTCATGTAATTCTTAAATGCCTTAGAATCTTCTTCTACCAACCATGACAACATTCCCCTTAATAATTGTTTAGGGATTGTCCATTCTTGATATGAATATTTTGAATAGGCAATTAGGTGTAACATTGACAAAAATGCAAATGTCAGGGCTACTTGACACTTTACTGGTTGTGACAAATGTACCTCATGAATTAGTTTAGTACTTTTAACCATTTTTGTTTGGTGAAAGAAGGACCTCTCTTTGGCCAAAAGAAGATTATTATGATCCTTGAAGGTCACATTCTATAATTATACCTTCTATAAGATCCATTTACTATTGCAATCCCATAGTTATACTTTTTAGCATGACTTTAAAGAGAAAGGGATAATTCAAAACTCCATAATTGATATTCACCATTAAGGAGATCAAAGATTAAACCGATAGTATCATTCAATAGCACTTTCCACTACATGCCCATGATGCAATGTAAATACTCAATCAAGTTCAAAAGAAAAAATATGTGGACATTTTCACAATAATGGCCTTGATGCATTTCTACTATTTATGTGGGTACATATTTTTAAAAGGCAAATGAGCCTACTTTGGAGGAAGCACAACACTGCACACACGTGGATCAAGGGTTGCAAATAATTTGTAGTAATTTTAAAACCAATATTGTCATGAGTTTCCTAGATGTAACACTAAAGTTAAATGGAGATTCCACTTGTTGGTCTCATGGTTACCTTGCAAGATTGTGATGCAACCTAGATGGCGTACTTAATTTCAAGCTATTAGAGGCCAACATTCATGATCTAGCTTCCATTTTAAAAGTTTGTAATCTACATTGTAAATTGAAGAACTTGACATTATTACAAACTAAAACAACAACAAATCACATCAATTACATTTTGAAATCTTTCTTTAAGTTGCTCTTTTCAACAACCTTCATATTCATTTTCATTAACATTTGATAATTCATCTAAATGACCATAAATATAAAAAGGATTAACAACTTGCAAATGCAAATGTTCCATGACCACCCCAATCTAATTATGGACTAGAAACCCACTAGACTTAGACCATTCATGTCTTGATTGAAACCTCAAGAACTTCAATTCTCCACATAGGATATGTGCTTTCTGTACTGAAATTGTCTACATTTCACACAAGTTAATGGACAATATTCAAGTTGTCAACAAAATTGGCAAATTAATAGAGTAAACAACCATGAATTAGTCCTTATCATTTAGGGCATCAATAATAGATCAAATTCCAATAGTTGCCATCATTTGGTAGTTCAAATAATGCATCATTACTAAAAACACGGTAATCTTTTGGTGGCATCAAAAACTTCACATCCTTCACCAGGTGTGAATATAAATAAAACACATTAGAAAATTTCAACCAAACGTAAGATGAATAAGAGTTTCCCCATTTTTGATAATGTTTTCCTACAACATCTTCATCTCCTTCATAATACTTTGTACCCCACTTGCATGTCAATGGATGAATCAATGTGTGAAGTGGCTTGGTGCAACACACAAACCAAAAATCTTACCCTTCATTATTTTCTTCTTTTACATTTACAAGAAATTTATGACCAACCTCTAAGCTTTTGGCAAGTTCTTCGCCATCAACACCATACTGCCATTCCCCATCCCAGGGATTATACATAGATTCTTTTACAAATCTAGTGTCTATAAGTTGATAGTACCTTGGGATCCAACCTCTGGTCCACTTTACATTTGGACATTCAATCCACCTATTATCAATATAGAAAGCGCATAAACATGACAATGGCTTGACAATAAATTGTGTTAAGACATGTTTATTAGTGGCAAAAATACAATGGATCTTCATAGTGCCTTCCACGGTATCACATGCAAATGTGTTGGACCTACAATCAATATGTTCAGACATAACATGCTAGAACACTCAACGTAATGGCTTTTTCTTACAAAGATTTTGGATGCTTGGATTATGTTAACATGGAGGACATTAACATTTAAAATAATTTGTAATTTTGTACCATGTGCATTCAATTGCTCACATCAAATGAATTGGTTGATGATAACACCTACCCCATCATGGGGTCCCTTACCATGTCCACTCTTGAAAAAACTCCACATCATCTTACACCCACCTATCATGTTGGGATACCTTAATACAAAATATTAAAGTTCTGAAAACTTAATTTGAATAGTGCACCCATCAAACCACACATAATGCCATCTTGGAGAAAATCTTTTGTTTGAAATGTACCTCCAATGTAGGCCAAAACAATGTTGCACAAATTCAGAATTATGCTAGTGATCATCCAAAATTTAGAAATGACATTTAGTCAAAATTATGGAATCCTCATCATATGCATCAAAATTAAAGTTAAATCGATATGTGATATGAACCAAAATATTGATTTGGTATGAATGCCAATGCATGCTTTAAACCTCATTTTGCATTTGGAAATTATAGTTTTCTATAAAATCCACCACAGAAACTATGCAATCTTGTGGAAAAGATTTCATACATGTCTTTAAAATGTTTGTTTTGGCATCTAAGATTAAAATTATGTTTTACAAAATGTTGTAGCTTAGGTTTAAATTATTGTATGAATTCATTTAATGAGGTTTTCTTGTAGATTAGGGTTAATTTCTTGAGAGGTTTCCCTGTTTTTGATTTAGTCTCTTCAAGAACATATTGTCTCCATTGTCGCAACCTTTGTCACAACCCTAACCTTGGGCTCATGACCAAGGCAAAGGCTTGCAAGGGTGTGGGCCAAAAGGGAAGCCCGGGAGTCACATCTCATGCTCTTGGGAGTGTAAGAGAATGTGAGGGAATGAACCCTCACACTCCCAAGTGAGCTCCCACTTGGGAGTTGGAGTTTTGGTGGACTTTTGAATCTTCATAGAGCAATTGCAAGGGTCAAAACCCATTGGATTGAAAAGTTCATTATATCATTAGAAAGCTCTTGGAACTTAAATGTTTGAAATGGGTTCACATGACCCATTTGGACACTTAAAACACAAGTTATGGTTAAAAGAAGGGTTAGGAGTCAAATTGTCAATTTTGACTCCCAATCAGTAAAAGTAAGGAATCGCACCGATTTTCTTACGTGCAAATGATGTGCCACATACCGTTAGAAAGATCTCAATAAAGGCTATAACTTTGCTTGAAACGTTATCTCAATGGGAGGTTTGCACATAAAGTTATGGGCCCCCAAAATCGTGGGAGTCCCAATTGTGGGAATTTCAGGACTCCCACTTGGGAGTTTCGAGACAAAATGACATTTGGGTGTTGTCCCCTAGCCAAGCACAAAATATACTATAAGGGGGAAGGTGGTGGCTTCCCCCAAATCCGGGCTGTGGTGAGTCTTGTGAGTCTGTGTTTGCTCGTGGTTAGTCTGTGCACCAAAGTGTTCCAATTACACACTAACCAACTTGTTGTTTGGTTTGTACAGGTCCGTGTGATTAATTGATTTGCTTTTCAATCTTCCTAGTCCCATCCTAAAACTCCAGCACGCCCTTCTACCCTCAAAGTGTGCGAGCCAAGGAGTGTGACCCAACTCTTTTCCTTTCATTGTCTTCACCTTTAGGCTCACAGTTGAGTCCATCGGGGAGCTTGGGGGTGTGTCATCCATTGCACCAGTCGATCATCTATGCCATTTAGTTCCTATGACAAAAAAACAACTTTCCCACACCATGAGCTTGCAATTTCCATATAAACATTCTTTCTTATACCATTGATCAAATTCACTTTTTAAACAAAAAATGGATTCCCACAAAGATGTGGTACCTTCATAAAGGACTTTGTAAGGTGCACATACCTCATGTTCGTGGTGAGTACAAACCTTTCCAAAATTGCCTTGTCCACACATGTTGTTCAAACACAATCTTAGTTCATCCAACTCCACATGGTAAATACAACAAATATTTTGATCTTGTGTTTACTTCACAAAGAAAGGTTTCAAGAGCTCAAATGTTTGCTACCCAATGCAAATTTTTACATTAGCTACTTTGAACTTTAAGAAAAATTCAGTCTACATAAACAATAATAAAAAAATACTATTTAAGATTAATGGAAATGTATTGAAACACAAGATGGACAATGGTAGGGGGTACTAATGGAAATTGGATGCAAGAAAGCTAGACATTCTAAAGACTTTTAAATACCATGTCTAGTAGTAGAAAGGAGTAATTACAATCTATTAATGACTAGTTTTGACAACTGAAAAACATATGATAGACTTGAGGTTCACTAAGATGGACTACAAATGGACAGTGGCAATCCACCCAAATGGATAGTAGTAAGATCAAATGGATAGTGGAAGGACCCCAACTAGACAATGGCAAGAATCAAATGGATTGTAGTGAAACCATATGGACTATGGTAGGACCCAAATGGATTATGGTAGTACCTAGGATAGTAACAAGACCCAAATGGACTATGGTAGGACCATGTATAGACTATGGCAGTACTTAGGATAATAGCATGACCCAAATGGACTATGGTAAGACAATGTATGGACTATGGCAATACCTAAATGGATAATAGCAAGACCCAAATGGACTGTGGTAGTACGTAAATGGACAATAGTAAGACCCAAATGGACTGTGGTAGGACCAGGTATGGACTATTGTAACTTAAATGGACAGTAGCAAGACCCAAATGGACTATGGCAAAACCATGTATGGACTATGGCAATACTTAAATGGATAGTAACAAGATCCAAATGGACTGTGGTAGGACCTAAATGGACTATGGTAGGACCCAAATGGAAACTAGATGTATGAAAGCCCCAAATTGAAGACTCTTAGTAGTCAAGTAATGATTGTTTTTCACAACTAAAGGAAATATGATGGACAAGGAACTAATCTATGGACTAGAATAGAATAATTGTGGAACCATATGGACATTGTTAATTCAAACCTTAACTAAAATGAAAGATTGTCAGCATATGCATCTAACATCAAAAGAATTTTAATCCATTCAACTACTAATTATTATGCATTCTAACTATTGTGAAGGACTTGTTGTTCATAACATATTGATTGCTAAGGAAATTAGTCCAAACAATTGAACTTTTGCAATTTCGATCTTATTTTAGAAACTAGCATAAAGGACTTACATTCCAATCCATAAAAACTTCGCATTGTAAAAAATAACAGCTCTATAGAAGGGGGCACCTAGTACTTCAAGGTAGGAACATTGAAAATTAAATTATACATATAAACTTGGAAAAAATTACATGCACCACATGATGTTTGTGATTACAAGTTTTCCCAAGTGGGATAAATCAAGCAAAATCACACAAGGTGATACACAATATCAACACTTGATACACCACTTGTGATTACATGCACCACATTGGTTTCAATTGAGCCAAGGTTGACCACATCAATAAGAGACTATGTCCTACAAATAGGATACTTTTGGAAACCATGTCATGGTTGAAATGTGATTATTTTCTTTTAGAATCAAAACTAGTTTGTATTGCTAGGTCATGATCTTTCTATGTGTTATGGATTTAGGGTTTAAGGTTTCACATAGTTGATCTGGCAAAATGTGAAGCGTGCCCAATTAAATGTTGTTTCATGTTATAAATTACAAAATTGGTCTTTACAAACCACCACCCATTATGAACTTTTTTGGTGCTTGGTAAATTATTTTTAGGTTCTTCTCTTTGCCCCTTGAATCACTTGGAGCCACCAGCTCACTGATATCAAATTTAGTTACATTACTAATTGCACTTTTGTTGACCAAGTACACAACAAAATCCTTTGACCTTTCGTAGGAAGTATGGGAGGGCATAATATCAAGAAGTATGGAATGTATCAAAGTTTCTAGGTTCATAATGTTCATGAATGTGATTTTAATAGGAACCTAATAACAATACTCATGATAATTAGTGTCAAAATTCAATATTTGTGTGTTCAAAATGTGCTCATTATGTTGGGGTTGAAACTTGGGTAAAGGTGGCAATAATAGTAGACAATAAGATGGCACAAGCGGCTTAAACCTTAAAACACTTAACCCTAGGTTTTTTTCCCCCTATGGGATGATGACAATGGAGAAGATGGAAAGAACAAGGCTAACTAGCTTCAGCATTTGTTGAAAAACCTTGATCAATACATATCTTCACCAGTGGAGTATTAGAATTTGAGGGCTTGCTATATAGTGTTAGCACCATTGAAACAATTTCAAGCCTTTTGTACTACAAGTGCCTACCCTTTCAACTTCATTGGAAACTATGTGCACCTTCACTCCATTGTAGAACGTGGTCTGAACAACTCATTAGGTAACTTGTTGCCTTAATTGTCAGGAGCTAATGAAGTAATTGGGTAATCTAATCATCCATGGAACTTTGATCATCTAGATTTGACTTCTCGTCATTTCATATTTGTTTTCGGGTGTTGCTACAGGTTTTGATATAATAGTTCAAGAAACAAAGAAAAATTTAGCAACAATTATAACAACAATAGCCAACCATATCTATTGGACAACAATTATAGCAATTCCAATAATGAAAACACAACAACAAATCCAATAGCATTCTAAATCCAATAGTAATTCTAAATAGCAAAACAAAAAAAAACAACAACTCTAATTAACAACACAATAGGAGTAATTCTAAACCTTATACCTTATACTTCCTAAACTATAAACCTTATACCTTATAACTATTAAACCCTATACCCTATACCTCTTAAACCCTAAACCTTATACCTCTTGGATTTCGAACATTAATATGCCCTAAAAGTTGATTAGTTAGATTCATGTAATTGTAAAAAAAATTGTTTAGTTGTTGCTTTGCAAACACACATCTAATGCACATAATTTTTATTTAGCTTGCAACTCTTCTCATGTCATTTGTTGCTATTTTATTCTCCTTTTTCAATTTGTGTGCACATTCTTTAAGCTATCCACTTGCAAGTTGTCTTTGTTGCATATTACATTATCTAGACTTGTTTTACATTTTTATTTACTAACATGGTAGGTGCTAACAAAAGAAGAAATTGTTTGGTTGTTATCATCGACAATTTGGACTCAACAATTAAAGATGTAGCTTTTGATTATTTTGTCCTGAATACATATGGGAACTATGATAAGATCGTTTTTTACAATTATTTGCATGCAAATGTGACATATGTTCATGGTGTATGTATGTATTATTGTTACAATTGGAGGTTCCCTTATCAATTTTCACAAAGACAAGTTCATAAAGGGGAATCACTTGAGAATTAAGAATTTCAATCTCCAAACAAGGGCAAAATTTTAAAGGGGAGATCTTGATCTTTCCTTGTAATTGATAGCTTCAATAGAGGTATTGATTTTGGATACGCTTGATTACAATTTGCATTTTTTTCATGTGGAGACTATTGCATCTTTCAACAAGAGGATTCACGATAAGTGGGCGATGGCATCAATTGCCGTTGTTGTTATACATCTCCAAGGAAAAATAGATGGTCATTTCAAGCTCATTGTAGCGGATGGAGATTCTTCAGAAGATGTCCAACGTGTCCAACGTGTGCAATTAAGTTTCCAACCCATGTTTCATAATGAGTGTGATTTTTTGGTTCAACAATTCCGAATCAAAGCTCCCACGTTAACTTTGGTCAAAAACATGTGTGCAACATCAGTAGGTGTAGTTCAGTACCAAACAAATCCAATAATGATTTTTGCACTAGTTGTCAATGAAGACATAATTATGTGATTGACTCTATTGCACTAATTTTACAATGGGCTTGGTGTTTGTCATGTCGCAACAAAGGTATGAAAATAACCTTATTTATCAAATAACAAATTGTACTTGTGTGTAGATTTATCATGAAGATCTCAAAATTGGTGAAGATTGTAGGTGTTGTTATTAAACTAACATTGCACATTTTTTTGTGAAATGTAGGTGGTTGGATATTTGTTTGTCCTTAAACTGACATTGCCTCCATTCAAACAGGTTTGTGAAATGTGTCGCTTGGCTAAAATATCAAGGCAAGACGACGGTCTCTTTTACTGCAATAGTTGTAAAGTAGCCAATGCATGTGTTTTGATTAGGAACTTGAAAGGTTGTATTCATTCACTTAACGAAACAACATACCTAATCATGAAATTTGAGTGGATTGAAACAATTGTTAGTACCAATGAAGAGGCCCTTCTTAAATTACGCCATGAGAATTGCATTTAGCTTATTCGAAAGTTGTTAGACATCAATATTCATGACTCCTTTTCATTGAGCCCTATTGGGGACCTCATTGGATATGCAGAACTACAAAAGGATAAGAACTCATTAGTGTGTAAAGAACTTGTAAAAAAACTTGATTGACAATATTACAGAATTTCAAATTATAGTTTTCCAAACTTTGAGTTCACCAATTTACATCTTATCTGATTTCAAATTTGGTTTTTTAGAATTCAAATTTTAGATTTCAGACTACAGATTTTCAGATTATTAAATTTCACATTTCAAATTTTCAATTTTTTAGATTTCAAATTTTAGATTTTTAGATTTCAGATTTCAAACTACAGATTTTAGATTTTAGATTTTAGACGACAAATTTTCAGATTTCAAACTTCAAAGTTTTAGTTTTCAATTTTTAGAATTTCATATTTCAAACTTTAGATTTTCAAATTTCAAATTTTTAGATTTCCAGATTTCAAATTTTGTTTTTCAAACTTTAGATTTCAGATTTCAGACTTCAAATTTTTAGATTTCAGTTATCAGGTTTCAGATTTTCAGATTTTCAGATTTCAGATGTTCAGATTTAAGATTTTAGACTTCAGATTTGAATTTCCAATTTCAGTTTTTCTGTTATTCAATTTTTAATTTTTCAAATTTTTAGTATCTTAATCTTTAATAGTTCAAATTTCAAATTTTCAAATTCAGACACTTTATTTTCAATTCTATAGATTCAATTTTCAAATTTAACTACATTGTGAAGTTCAATTATGTCAATTTATATTATTTTTTCATATTTAAAATTTTAAGATTTAAGATTTAAGATTTTCAAATTTCAATTTTTTTTTCCAGACTTCATATTTCAAATCTCAAATTTTAGATTTTTAGATTTTAGATTTCAGATTATAGAGATTTCAGATCTCGAATTTCAAAATTTCAGATTTTAGAAATTTAGACTATAGATATTCAAATTTCAGACTTCAAATTTTTAATTTCTAATTTTCAGAATTTTAGTT
>Ga0116228_10003586_pt1 | contig 13664 bp, 11 predicted proteins | sample S1TSphfallax_2_FD_89694 | JGI IMG/M metagenome (GOLD analysis project Ga0116228, IMG submission 89694) | Host-associated microbial communities from peat moss isolated from Minnesota, USA - S1T2_Fc - Sphagnum fallax MG | ecosystem: Host-associated > Plants > Peat moss > Unclassified | place... | reverse complement strand
TTTTAGAATACTGGGCGATGTCAAAGTTGCCTTGGCCCTTGGGTGAACCAGCATCTACAGCGGTACAATGGCAAAAACCCCATGGTTTTTGGTGTGTCTTCTAGACACACTATATATATACCATAGTACCTTGGCCAATTCGACATTAATCATATTTTTTTAATTTTTTGAAATTTTCAAAAATTATTTCTTCCTAATTAGAAAATATTGTGAAGGATAATAGTGAATATTTAGGAATATTTCATTTGTGGAAATGATTTTTTCAAAATTAATTAATTATCTGACATATATGTGTTGAAATGGCCAAGGTACTATGGTAATCTGTAGAAAATTGAGGATTTGTAAGTCCAAATTAATCTGCACCAGGACTTGGTACTTCTACAGTGGCATGGGTCAGTTTAATGAGCATAGCTTTGAAAATAGATCTACATATTTTTAAATGTTTTACAAAATGTTTTTTTGGGTATTTTTATCTTATTGATAGAGTCAATTGACCCCCGAATTTTATTTATTTATAAATGGATAAGGTCAAAGAAAATATCAAAACTCTTTTTCAAATTATTTTCTCAATAAATTTTACTCAATTTATTTACATTAATTACAACTTTCTTCTCATTTTGGTTGTTGTCTATGGTACTCATGCCCTTAATGATAGGCTTTTATAAAGGGCATTGGGCCATGGTGTATATTGTTCCTTCTATTAAACAAACATATAGATACCCCAGCTCTTGGAAACGGGTGAAAAATAGTGGCCAACGTTTTCGAAACAACGTTCGCACGCTCGGTGGGCACTAATGAGAGTAATTAATGAAGTAATTAATATGAATAACAATAGATCCCCTTGTTCATGGATAAAATTCGGATAAAATCGAGGTGCTATTGGGAACGTCCTGAAGAACGCATTGGGGGGGTGGGGGACCCTTGGAGAACATGATTGGAACACAAGGATACCACATTGGGAACAGAAAAGAAAGAAAAAAACCCCCCCCCACCCCAAAACCCAAGAAACAAAAAAAAAAACTAAGGCCCTGAAGTGCATACTGAGCATTCTCATTGGCTGCCTAAACTTTTTATTTTCGAAACTGTTGATAACTACTTTCAACCTAGGTTCAAACCCTTTCTTCGAGGTGGGTTCAAGCACAACGTTGCAATTAAAAAACCTCTTCAGGTATGTATGGATGACATCCATGCGGTTCAAGTGTTTCTTTACCTGGCGAGTTTTTGCCGAATTTGGACCTGAAAAATATGATTTTGACCTATACAAAGGATTTTTCATGGGAAAAACGGCCCAAATTTGTCAGATTTTTGAAATTTGAAAATTCCAAATTGTCAAACTTTTATACTAACTTCTAGAAGGTAGCCAAGAATATAGAAGGATATTGTTTGTTTTCTTATCTTCATATCTATTATGTAGCCAAATTTGGCTAAATTATTTTCTGGATGATTGTCACTTTGGCTACATCACAAAATCCTTAAAAGAAACCATGTATGGTTGAAAATCAAAAATCATTTTTTACATTTAAAAATGAATTTAAATACATTAAACTTTGAAATTTGATTATAATTCATAATTTGATTTAAGCTCGTTAATTTGAATATTATTTGCCAAAAATAAGAGTAGCATAGAATGATGGAAAGATGCAAAACAATCTGCACTTGAAGCTGCCAATGGTCAAAATAATAAGTTTTTTGACAAAGGAATTTTTTCTGTCATAACAAGGGTTGGGCTTGTATCACCACTTTGTGATACTAAGCTTGATACTACTATATGAGGTTCTCCAAAATGTTGATATCATATGAATAATGGTATCAACATATATCTTATGGACTTTGATATTAATATCTATATATAATAATTTTGGTTTTAATAATGCACCCATTGATTATGCATTTTTCACATCATCAACTATTAAAATGTTAACACATGTTCATTATTTGCTTGCAAGTCATTAGTCCCTCCATATCAAAATTTGAACAAAACTCAAACTTGTTCAAGGTAATTCAAAATTTTCAAAAACACAAGACATGATCAGCAATTGAGATGTTCATAGCTCCATCACATAGATCCTCTTTCACTTCTAAAAATGACTACAAACAAAAACATAGTAGGTATTTGTTCAAAATGGATTCAAAATTTTGACAAATGTTCTAAAACACATCCCAATGCTCATAGCCACCTACAAGTATTGGATATCCAAACTAAGTTGCAATTTACACAAAACTTCCAATGTGCTTGTGTTCTCAATCCTTGCACCTAATGTCCAAAACAATCCTACATTTGTAAAAATCATTGCATATCCAAACAAAATTACAACTTCCACAAAATTTTCAAACAATTGCTAATGCCCTTGTGTTCTCAATCCTTGCACCTAATGTCCAAAACAATCCTACATTTGTAGAAATCATTGCATATCCAAACAAAATTACAACTTCCGCAAAATTTTCAAAAGATCTCCAATGCCCTTGTGTTTTCAATCTTTGCACCTAATGTTCAAAACAGTCCTACACTTGTAACAATGATTGCATATTAAAACATAACTACAACTTGCACAAAATTTTCAATACCCTTGTGTTTCAATCCTTGCACCTAATGTCCAAAAGAATCTTACATTTATAGAAATAACTACATAATCAAATAAAGTTACAAACTACAACTCAAGCGCATATTGTTTTCTCCATCCTTGCACCTAATGCCCAAAACAATCATACACATTAATTTAACATTTCAACTAAAGTAGATCCCAAGCACTATAAACTATTTTAGGGGTTTTGAAAATCATCCCCAAAACATTGAACCTTCTCAAGCTCATCCTCATAATCATCAAGTCTTAAAAAACAAATAATTCCTCCATTCCCTTAGAAACAAAAACACGTCTCATCCTCATATCATTTGGCCAATTCTTCAAGATAATCACCAACTTGTCCAAGTTTTACATTCCAAAGTAAGAAAGTCGCAAACTTGTCAATATTTTAGTAATGCTAAAAATCTTTCTAGTTTCAATTTGAAATCTTGGAATACTAAACCTTATTTTGGGTGAGTTTGTTTTGGTTTGGATGGGATGCAATTTTAGGATATATTATGTCATTTGTTTTATATGGGTGTACAATGACATGTGTAGGTGCCAATTTAGTGGTGCATGATAAATGGAAACCTGATTTTATCACAATGTTGCACCATGAGCTGTTGCAACCACAAATTTTCAATAGCACACATTGGCAAGCACCTTTTTGCAATGAACATAACTAAGTCCTCTATGAATTGATACTAACACAAGTTATTAAGTGTAAGGTAATGCCTTGGTATTAGGGCATTATACCATGCAAACCAAGAATGAATCTTAAGGTTTAAGGTGCAATGCTTTGCTACTAGGGCATTAAACAACATAATAAAGGAGTTTATGTTAGGGAGTAGTGTTTTCAAATGAGGGAGGGCCCTCCAATTGAATAGAAAGTCTTCTTAAAGTTATTACGATTGTAAGGGATAGGGCTAGAAAAAAATTCAATGATTATAGTGGGAAGAATTATTTTCATCTTATTCATTTTTAGTCAAACATGTATAGATTCTTCAACCAGCTTCAATTTTCATTTGTAACAAACTAAAGTAGAAGAATGTTTATTATCAATGTGTTTTTTCATGCTTATGGTATTGTGTGAAAGATTGTAAGAAACAAATCCTTTTTTTAATTGTGTTTGGTTTTTGTTAAAGGATGTTTGACATGGGTGACACAAGATGTACTTCATTTTTTGAATAGGTTCAATATTAACCATGATAATAGGATCATTGAGTGCAAAGAAAGCCCAAGAAGGTGGGTTATCGTGATGAGGAATGAAAAAATTCTAGTTCTTGAAATTGCACATTCCAAATGGTTTCGTGTTCTACAAGAAGCTCTACATTCATTGTCTTTGTCACATGTGGTTCATCCATCATGTCTACCAATTGTTGCACCAAGTTGCTCATTACAATACTAGCAAGTTATTTTACTTCCTCCTCCCCAACAATCTTTTTGAAATTGCAATTTGGGAATGTATTGAAATCCATATCACATATCCAAGACCTTGAAACCTTAAACCCTTATGAATTTTGAACCTTTAAATATTCCCAAAGATGGAAGTTTCACTCAATGCACATTATTGTAATGACGAGAATGACAGCAACAAAGGCCCACAACAACAAAACCAACCATGAAATGACAATTAGAATTATTAATAATTTGACACACTTTTTATATATGTTACTTGAATTATGAACAACACATGACATGGATGGAGAGAACAAGTAACACAAAAATAACCAACTTGATAGTTCAAAGTTCAAGGTGTGAGGATTTATAAAATACATAAGCTTTTGTTGTAGTAGCTGCAACATATCATCATTGAAAATTAAACAAGGTGCCAACTCGCAAAAACATGCACATTGAAAGAAAAACATGACCATTAACTTGCAAACCCTTTGAGAAAGTTACCATATCGTCCACAAGCTTTGCAAATATTTGTGTATGTATACTAGATGATGATCAAGGATTGATACTAGGGGAAAAATGAACATGAATAATGGTAGTAAATTTTTTAATACCACTTTGGTATGGTATTCAACATTTTTTTTGGAATTTGATAAGGCGGTGTAATGATATAGGGGGAATATTTGAACATTTGATGCCAAGTTGGTGTGATATTTGATACCATTGTTGATGCCATTATTGATATTAGGGATTGGCCTATATACCAACCCAACATAAGTCATAACGCTTGAAGAAGAGAATCAATCATAAATTTTCCAATTTTCAGTTTTCTTTGTGGAGGTGATGGATAATTTTTATAGATAAATTTGAAGAAAAAAATGACATATTTTGTGGGAGATATGGAATTAAATGGAAAAGTGGGGTATGGAATGTCTCTTTCACCAATTTTAATCCAAGCGTCATGAATAAAATCCATCTTTAAAATAGCAAACTTTTTATTTTATGCCAAAGTTTTTGCACAAAACAATTGTCATCATTGGGCACATGATACCAAAAAATAAAAGTAAAGTTGACATCTTCCATAAACAATGGTTGTGTAAATTTTGGGAAATGGATGTAAATGTCCATTTTGTCCTTTAAAGGATAACTCATCTTATTTCCAATGTCTTCTTCACTAATGCATTGAAAACAAGCCATAATATTATTTTGCATTCTCGTTGTTAGTATAAGCACCTTTAACAATCCTCAATAGTAGATTCATTGCATGTGTTCCACTAGTCACATCATACCCAATTGGAGCTGTAATTTTGTATGATCCAACATGTAGCTTCCAGAATACATGACACATTAAGAAGAATTAAGTGGGATTCCTTAACCATAGTATATAGACAATAATGGTGATTGATTATCAACTATAGCTTTGTCTTTTTCCTTTCTTTCATTGTTTGTTTGAATTTCATGTTTGAAAAATCATTTATTTAATTCAAATAGATAGGTAATTGATTCCATTGTGAATGGTGGGTATATAATTTCTCAAATAATATAGCTTGGGTTCAATTTCCCAAATTGACAAGCCAAATATTTTTTTTCAAAAAATTAATTCTTATTTCAAGGTCTACTACTATGTTGTCATATGAAGAATGAAATTATTTTAATTATAACATATGATAATTATGATGGTTTTCCACACTTCAACTTCATATGTTTATGAAAATGCATCTCATTATTTTAAGGAGTTTGTAATGATGAAATTGACTTTAGGGTAATGTATTCAATTGTGGATATGAACTACCTTGCGGGTTGGAGCTGAAAAGATTATGAAGATTCCAAAATTGGCAAATTAAATTGCATTTTATTAAAAATGATGGAAAATTTGGGACAACAATCTTTAATATGAAAATAAATAAGTTCACAAAATCCTTATTCCCACCTAGCATTTTAGTAAATTTCTAAGAATGATTAATCTAGAAGCTAAATTTTGAAATGATCAAATTATATGTTTTTTTATGACACCTTTCACATAACATGTTTTTAACCCTTTTGTATTCAAAGAAGGTGAGCTTCAAACATGACCATCATTGCAAATTTTAAAAAAAATTGTAATCATGACAAAACATAATTTGAAACCAAAAACATTTAAGAGGTCTAGTTTAAAAGGTAAATACTGGCAGATAAGAGATGACTTTTGGCCACTTAATGAATTTTTGGCCTTGTGTGATGCCAACAATAAAGGAAGGAAAATTTTAGTGAGTTATATTTACCAAAACCATGATTTCACAAATGTTGATATAATATTAGCTTTTGAACATATTGGTTTTGTTTTGGAATCTTCCCAAGGCCAATTTTTTACCCATGTGAGGTATAGAAATAAACATGCTATTGAAATTAGTATAAAGTAGGGGTGCAAATGGGATAACATGAACTGCACCCACCTACTTTTGGGACTACTTTTGGGGGAATATTTTTAAAACATACATTAAATGTTTTTCAAAAAACTTTGCAATTTCTTTATATTATCATTATGTCATAAACAAATCTTATATTTTCAACACCAGATTAGATTATCACTTCTAAACATGAAAAATTAAACATGCATTACACTTGTTTTGGCTTTTGTTAATGTGACCATACTCATAGGTATATATTTCATGTTTTATTTTCATGTATTTATTAGGACATTATTGCTATAAGGTTAATATTTTGTCAAGTCTAGGGTCCTTAGTACCTTGTTGGTACAAGATGCATGCCCATATATTAGTCCAACATGATATGGTTCTAAAGTTTAACCACAATTGAAAAAAATTTGAAAAATGGAATCTTTTAAATGGCAATAATTTATGTGATGGGTATCAACAAAAAAAGTTTTTAATACAAAAAGTGAACATAAATGTCCAAAAGATTAAAGAACAAGACATATATTTCACATGTATGGTGAAGTAAGAGTATTAAAAATAGATAAAAACAAGTTGGTTGCAAGGTATTGTGGATCATTTTTGGTGTTGCATAATAAATTTTGTCAAAAACATGTCATATCAATGTTTATGACAAATAATGTAACCTTAAATCTTTCAATTGGTGATAGATTTTAGATTAACAATTTCATTATGAATATATATGGGTACTTTAAATTTTAGAATAAGTATACTCAATTTTGATAATGAATTTTTAATACTCCAAAACACAAATTAATCATTTGACTAAACTATCATAAATTTGAAGTTATTTATTTTTCTTCCAAATAATTTATAGCAATAAAATATGTATTATAATGTGTAGCAAACCAATATATGGAAACCTTCCTTCAAAACATTAAATAAAGTATAATGTTGGAGTTTTAAATGGTCAAGATTTGACGTATTAACATCTTATACATAAAATTTGAAGTAGCTTTGGGAAGGTTCATAGGTGGGGAAACTACCACAAAAATTAAAATACAAACCCAATGTGTGGGATTTCTCAACTGTTTTACACAAATTCAAGGCCACTCAATATTTATGTGTTAAGAAAAACATAGATCTGCTCCAAATTTCAAACCCAATAGAAGTTATAGAATTTTTTTTGAAAGGTCATCATTATTGCTACAAATGTTTACATTTTGCAAACAAAAACATGTGAAACATTGCAACCATAGCTACCACACTTGAATTTTTGTTCATAACTACTCCTTATCACATATGCCCAAAATGTTGTGTGTAAACATTGTGAATCAAACTTTGTGCTAATACCCAATTCTCTCTGCATTATTTGAAAACTTGTTAGAGGAAGTAATCTTTATGTATCTTTGATCATGATATACCCATTGTTAGCATTAAAATAAACTTTAGAATAACAATTTCATTAATGCCATCATCTTCAACATGGTGGTAGGCATGACAAATGCTTTTAAAGTGCTTGTGACTTAGTTATGACAATATCGTTTGTATTATAATATTAATCCTTACATGCTAGGATATTTGTTAATGCTAGCAAATCAAATTATATTTTATAAACATGTTGGTGATATACATGATTATTTTTGGTTTATGGAGAATGAATCTATTAGGGGATTGAGTTTACAAATGTTATGTTGTGCATTTTTCCATTCTACATGTTGAAGTATTCCTTGATTCTCGACCACTAAAAGTTAGGAATCGCCCTGATTTCCTTACGTGTAAGTGGTGTGCGATATATTATTGAAAATCTCTTGACAAGGGCTACAACTTTGTTTCATACCTCATCTCAATAAAAGGTATACACACAAAGTTATGGGCCCTCAAAGTCACAAGAGTCCCAACTTTGGGGAATTTCAGGACTCCTGTTTGGAAGTCTTGGGACAAAATGACATTTGGGTGCTGGTCCCATGGCTATGCACATAATATACTATAAGGGGGAAGGTGGTGGTTTCCCCTAAGTCCGGGTCGTGATGAGTCTTATAAGTCTATGTTTGCATGTGGTTCGTTCGTGCACTAAAATGCTCCAACTACACACTAACCAACTTGTTGTTTAACTTGTGCAAGTCCATGTGAGTAATTGAATTGCTTGTCAATCTTCCTAGTCCCATCCCGGAACTCCAACATGCCCCTTTACCCTCAAAGTGTTGTGAGCCACAAAGCACGCCCCAACTCCTTCTCTTTCCGTTGTCTTCAGCTTTGGACTCGCAATTGAGTCCATCAAGGAGCTTGGGGGGTGCGTCAATTGTGCAATGTAGGTTTTATTTAAGGTTTTATTTTTAATACCCATAAGTTCATGATTTATTAGTTAATCATTTTCCTACCTATTCTTAGCAACAATTCCATGTCTTGAATTATGAACTCCTTAATGCTTGCATGGAGATAACTATGACATGGTAAGATTAATACTAAATATAAAGTTGCAAAATTAGAAAATTTTGAAACTGCACGCAAGAATCACTTAAGAATTCCATAAGGTCCACATGCAAATGTTATAAGGTACCTTAAATTGATGAAAACATCTTGTCCTACAAGGAGGTGTTTGTAAGTACAATGAAGACGCTGGAATGTTTTATGTATTTATTAATGGTATTTTCCTCATAGTCTTAGATTTCCTTATATGGATCAAATGTCACATTTAGGTACCAACAAAAAAAAATGTCAAGCTTAATCTTCTTTAGAATTTATTATGGTTAGGGTTTTAAGATAATGGTGTGATTGGCATATATTCATTATAATTCAATATCTAACTTTTTTTAATGCTTTGTAATTTGGAAATGAATACAAATGCATTTATTTGAAGGCTAAGTTATGACATTTCAATATAAACTACACTACACTAATGCAACTCCATGTTGTCCCTAGAGCCTTGATGTGTTCACTTGTAAATTTGTAAGTTATGTGGGGTATTATAGTTTTTGCTTCTTTGCTTGTAATTTGGATTCTAGAAGAAGAAGGTTAGATTGGTAACAAACAAAAATAGAAAATTCCTTAAAGATGCCAAATTATTCACAATAAATTTCATACTCTGAATTAAAACAAATTCAACAATGTCACTAAAGATATCATGTCTTATCAATGTTTTTCCTATTGCCAAAACTTTTCCAATTCATGACCCAAAAAAAGTAGCTTGATTTGCAAAAAGGATTTTGTGAAGAAAACTCTTTCAAATTCACACTTTGGGAGGAAAATAGGGCTGAAATTACCATTTATAGCCTATAAGTTCTTGCAACACTCTGATACATTGGAAGGTTTCAATAAAAATTTCTTTTTCTCTTTCACATCTAGCCAAAATGCCTCAAATACTCTTGTGGAGGATCACCAATATTGTTCCAATAATAACACAAACAACACTCCTCACGAAATCAACGTTGTTTGCATAATGAAGGACAATATTACAAATGCTTAAGTACTGAAGTCATATTACACCCAATTCAGATGTCACCAATGGCCTTCTATCCTTTTCTTCTAGAATTGCTGCAAGTTCAACTTGCAAAACTAGTAATGGAATCAAGAAAAACCAAAATGGTTAAACTAACTTTCAAGAAAAATTGAACACATAATTTGCAAAACCTTCATTTTAACTTCAAGAAAACATGTCACACACATAATTGGTTCACAATATAATGCAAGTTAACAACATATAAAACCAAAATTGTAAAATGTTATGTAATGTTCTATATCTTCAACATCCATACTCTTCACACCTCTTCATACCAAAATGTTGACATACTATAAATGCTTGTAAAATGGATGTTACAAACGTATTCTAAACATATCCATTATGACATTGGACTAGGTGTCAAGCTTTTTATAATGAGTTGTACAACAAATTTTGGGCTATGAATAAATGGATTATGGGGACAATGTTTATAACTTGGAGAAACTGAAAGTTGGAAGCGTGACAACACACTAGCAACTACAACTTTCAATTCCATCAAGGAAAAGTTTTGGCCAAGGCAGTTTTGAGGCCCAAAAGAAAAGGGTATGAAACTTTGTTGATGTTGACAAGCTTTTGACACACCTTTTGCAAACCTATTGGGATCAAACTCCATCACATTCTTCCCCCATAGTCAAGGATCATGTAACAATTATTCAAATTGCATAAAATTTGAAAACTATAAAAATTAGGTACTCACAATTTTCATTTGGTTGAGTTTTGTAACATCCATGTCATTGTTGAAACCAAAAACCTCTCAAATTTTTGTTTGAATATATTCTTGCCATTCGGGGTATTCAGCTAAAAGCAACATTTTCCATGTCAAAAATGAAAATGTAGTTGCATAACCTGCTAGAAATAGGGTCTTGCATTCATCAACAAGATTTTGAATGCTTAATTGGCATGTAGTCCCATCAAGAACCTTCTTCTTGTCATTGTTACAATTAGTTGACATCATCAAGTCCAATATGTCTTTTGCACCAAAAGGTTCATTTGTTCTTGCTTGCTTTTGTTGAATTCGAATGACTTGTTCAAGTATTTTTTCATTTTTGTGTATTAATTTATAGAAATTTCAATTTCTTGTAGTGGGGAAAAACTTGCAATGAAGGACAATAATTTTTTTTTAGTCCTTGTACAAAGTAAAGCTTTGATGTAATCCATATATACTTGTTGAGTAATTCCTCTTCATTCAAGTGTAATTTGAATCGCTTAAAAATAAATTGGCTACCATAAATTTTGGATTTTTCCTTGCTAATACATTTTCACTAAGTGCAAAACAAACATGTGGGATTCTTCCATGATATAATTATCATTAACCATGTGTAAGATGATGATCTTGAAAATTGTGTTACCAACCATAATGTACCTTGTTGTAGGTCAATTGGAAGTCCATTCAAACATGCACACATGTGACAATGTGAAATATTGCATCTTCATGAAAAGAAAAGAAAGAGAGAAAGAGCCTAAATCCAGGTTTTTAAAAAAAGGATTTGTGACAATTTCAGCAATAATTTGAACAAGGGCTTCCATTTGTTGAAACATTTGTTTTCCCTCCTTGTAGTCATTGCCAAAGGTTGTGTGGGAAATGACATGTGATGTTATGGTCCTCATGTCATTGTTAATTTCCAATTGAGTTGAACCTCCTGCATTTCGTACTTTTTGTTCCCATACATCCAACACTAATGTGGTAACTTTTGCCATTTTATTAACCATTCCCTACAAACCTCCACAAGTAAGTTTTGATGATGAAAAGTTTTGAGAAATTAATATATGGTTGATTTTTTGGAATATATTATATGATTTTTTTGAAACAATTCCAAAAGCAATTCAAGAGACAACTACCTTTTCTTTCTTTCTTAATAACTACCTCTTTTCCTACTAAGTTTCCTAATAATTATCTCCCTCCTTTTCTAATGTAACTATATTCATGTTTATAATTACCTCACTATTTTTCCCTACCCACCAACATCAATATGGAAAAAAATTGAACATGTGTCTTTTCATATCCATGAATTTTGTTCTCATTGAAATTAAATTTGACATAAATAATGATGAATTATTAGAATCATGTGAACACATAAGAATAAAATAAAATAGTTGATCATCACTGGTAGTGCATAGCAACATGGAGCCCAAATCCATAATAAGATTTACAATTTGTAGTTCCCACCCAACTTGCCTTGATTTCCTTCCTTAGTTGCATGTGCCAAAGACTAATAATATGAAAAATTGACTTTAGTTCATTAGCCACATGTGAAACCATTAGTTTAACTACTTGCTAAAAGTGAGGGTTATCAACTTGTCAATAATTACAAGTTTGAATAAGGTCTAAGTTTGTGCATAGATCCTACCAATGACAATTACCAATTACCTAGTTAAAACTCTAGTGATTTTGAAGTCTCATGGTTTGGAATAAGCTTTGAAAAAGGAGGATTATGAATAAATTAGCCAATTAGTATGCTAAATCTTAATTTGGTTGAAATGACAAATTGAATTCTTTGACTATATTCACAAGTAATCAATTGTAAGACATAAATCTAATAATTACTTTCAAACTTTGCCCCCATATTTTCATGTCCACCCAAGAGGACCTTTTTTTTCTTTATAACCTTTTGGTCAAATGGGCATTGAACTAGGAGGAAACTTGCCATTGTTTAATTGTTTTGAGTGTCACCACCCAACAAAAAATGATTTCATTGGACCTTACTTTGGAAGGTTCAAGGCACACTTAAAATGATTTCATTGCAAACTTTTTTTAAATGATTTGAAAAATTGGAAAATCCCTTTGCAACACATTCAATCATATTAGTACTACAACTATTTTTATATTAATTTTTTTACATTTGAGAGCATAACATTTTTCACTTAATAGATTTTTTCTATCATCTTTGTTATTAATGGTTTGGAATGGCACCTTGAGGGCTTCATGGTGAAAAGCATGCTCCATAATTTTACGGCGCTCGGCCCAATTTTTATCATTCATTGTCAACAATCCTTCTCCAAAGAAAGCAAGTTTTGCCATGATGTTTGTAGGTTCTTTGTAATATAACTTGTTTGTTAAGATTTCTTTCACAAGAGTTGGATTTGTCACAACAATTTTAAACTTGGGGCCTCGAGAGTAAAAAAACTTATCACCTGCACATTTGTCACAAAATCAAAGGTACATCAAATAAAATGCATACTAACAATAGAAGAGTTTGGGGTTGCACTTTTTTTGAATTTGTGTTGTCAATAAATATAAGTTCATTCCTTTTCCACTATCAATCTTCACATTATATTCAATATAACATTAGTACATGTATTTGGGTTTAAGATGATTGTTTAGTGATAACAAGGTTCAATTGCATGACATGAATTGAAAAGTTGTTCTATGTCATTTCATGAAATGAAGTTCTAAAGACCAATTTCCATAAGCCAAATGGAAACACAAACAAAAATTATTGACATAATGTTTAGTGACATGTGTAAACAAAAGAAAACTCATAATTTATTCAAGAATTTGACCACATCATGAAGATATAGAAACTTTATAATTATGCACCTTAAGGGTAGCACAATGTAGTTGGGTTACCATATTTTTGAGAATACAAAGCATATCGAGGAAGGATTCGAGATTCAATATCAAAGTTTCGAATGCCCAAATCCTTCAACAATTCTTCATCACAAAACTTTCTAATTTCATGCATGTTTCCCACCAATATGTGAAACGTCTTTGGGCCCTTCCAACCTTGTTTCTCCATGATGCCTCGTAATCTTCTTGGTGTCCACCAAAAGTACATGATTAGTGAACACACATTGTGAAAAATTGCCACCAACACCAAAGTTGTTACCACAAGT
>Ga0116228_10003582_pt1 | contig 13668 bp, 20 predicted proteins | sample S1TSphfallax_2_FD_89694 | JGI IMG/M metagenome (GOLD analysis project Ga0116228, IMG submission 89694) | Host-associated microbial communities from peat moss isolated from Minnesota, USA - S1T2_Fc - Sphagnum fallax MG | ecosystem: Host-associated > Plants > Peat moss > Unclassified | place... | reverse complement strand
TTATTCCTTTCCAAAATTAAAAAATGGATGGATTTTGTCCTAAATGTGTTTTGTCTTATACAGACATACAACTGGATGGATTTTGGGTAATGAAAGAGGTTCAAAGAAACCATTAGGGTTTAGTGCCTTGTTTTTTTTTTTTTTTTCCATTCTTTCATCTCCCTTCATCAATTCACAACACTTTCTTCTTTCCTTCTATTATCTTTTTCACCTTCATTCCTCATTTGAGATCTCTTATTCTTTGGTTCTAATTACAAAAGTCATTATTTCATACCCTTTGTTTCACTATCTTTCTCTTATTCCTCCTCTCTCCCTCTCCTACCCTCTACGTTGCCATCTCTTTCTCATTCCTCCTCTCTCCCTCTCCTATGCTCTACACCACCATCTTTGTCATAATCTTTGAATTTTGTTTTCAAGAGAGTCTCCTTTCGTTGGTGACACTCACGTAGGCACACATGCATGATCAACAACGCCATATCATGCTCAAGGAAACTATTTGTCAAGTGAACCCACTCTAAACCTTAACCTAACCTTATTTTTTTCTCCTCAATTGTTGTTTTTGTTGAATTCTTGGAATTTTCTACCAATGTACATATCTATTTGTTGTGTGTGCGTTTGATGTTTATGTAAGCGCATGTATGTGTATTTGTATATCTTTCTATAACTATGTGCGTGTGTGTATATGTGTTTTTGTGTGCGCCATTATGTATGTAGATTATTGTCGCAACCCTACTTTGGCCAAGTGTGGGGGTGAAGCCCAACACTTGGAAAAAAGTGAGGAGTTGGAGTCCTCCGGGACTCCCGAATGTTTAGAGCTCGACAACAAGGCCCAAAACACCTCGCATTGGGGTGTTCTTGGTGTCGTTGGAAAGGTCTTGAAGCTTAAATATCGAAAATGGCCTCACATTGGTCATTTGGACATCTGTCGCCCAAGTTATGGGCAAAAGAAGGGCCGGGAGTCAAAATGGCAGTTTGACTCCCGATCACCAAAAGTCGAGAATCGACCTCTTCCCTACCTCCGAATTGAGGGTGCGATACGTCGTTGGAAAGATGACGACGAGGGCTACAAGTTTGGTTCAGACCTCGTCGCGATCAAACTTTGTAGTCGGGAGTTATGAGCTCCCAAAGTCTTGGGACTCCACCCGAGACAGTTTCGGGACAATTTCGAGATTCCAACTTGGGAGTCCCGGGAAAAAGAGCCATTTGGATGTAGTCCTTGGAACGTGGGGCAGAGAATACTATATGGGGGAAGGTGGTGGCTTCCCCCGAGTCCGGGCCTTGGTGTGTCTCGTGGTCCAAAGTGCCCGTGGCTTGTCCTAACACCCAAGGGTGTCCCGAAATGTGAACTAACCACGTGGGTGGTTTGTTTTGATGCAGATTCATGCTTGATCTACTAAATCTTCTTCCTAGTCTAATCCCCAAGCTCCCAACTCGACCTTCTACCCCTTTTTAGAGTTGGAAGCCGGGAGCGTGCCTCCAAGTCTCAACTTTCCGCAACTTGACTTTGTGAAACCTTCAAGTGGGTTTCACCCCGTGACTTGGGAGCGCGTCACATTATTGTGTGCTTGCAACTCTCCATGTATGTGTGTTTGTGCATTTGCTTATCTAAGTATGTTTGTGTCTCTATTTGTGCATATTTGTATTTATGTTTGTGCATGTCCGTCTATTTGTGTCTATCCCTTCCTTTTTCTCTTTGTTTGTTCTTTTATGTATACATCTTTGTGTGTGTATCACCATTGCATAAACACTTTGCCTATGGTTGTTAATGTGTGTGTGTTTGTGTAATTCACAATGCATTCAAGTTTTTTCTCTCTATCTCTGTACGACTATGTCATTCTCTACCAATATGCTTATGTATATGTGTAAGTTTCTATGACTTTATGTGCATTTGTGTGTGTGGTGTGTGTATGTGATTCAATGTCTCTATGTGCATGTGTGTTTGAGTGTGTATGTGTGTGCCTATACTAGTGTGTGCTTGTGATTGTTTATCTATCGGTACTTGTGTGTGTGTTTGTTATTGTTTGTTTGTCCATGATTATTTATGTGTGTTTATGACTCAAGGTGTGTGTTTGTGATTGTATTTGTGTGCTTGTCATTTTATGTATGTGTTTGTAATTGCATTTGTGTGCTTGTCATTTTATATATGTGTTTGTGGTTGCATTTGTGTGCTTGTAATTTTATGTACATCCTTGTGATTGCATTTGTGTGCTTGTCATTTTATGTATGTCCTTGTGATTGTATTTGTGTGTCTCTATGTCTATCTCTATGTATGTGTGTGTGTATGTGATTCAATATGTGTTTGTTTGTGTTAATTGTTGTGCATTTGTTAATGTAAATGTGTGTGTGCATGTTTATGCATTTATATTTTTATACTTGTGAGTGTGCCTATGTGAGTGCATGTATGTTAATTTGTTAAATACTAATCCCCTTTTCTTGTTTTTAAAAATTCCATTTAATCGTTCCACAAACACATCCCACAATTGACGTGCTCCCAAGTCACGGGGTGAAACCTACTTGAGGGTCTCACAAAGTCAAGTTGCGAAAAGTTGAGACTTGGAGGCACGCTCCCGGCTTCCAACTCTAAAAAGGGGTAGAAGGTCGAGTTGGGAGCCCAGGGATTAGACTAGGAAGAAGATTTAATAGATCAAGCATGAATTTGCATCAAAACAAACCACCCACGTGGTTAGTTCACATTCCGGGACACCTTTGGGTGTTGGGACAAGCCACGACACTTTGGACCACGAGACACACCACAGCCCGGACTCGGGGGAAGCCACCACCTTCCCCCATATAGTATTCTCTGCCCCACGTTTCGGGGACTACATCCAAATGGCTCTTTTTCCCGGGACTCCCAAGTTGGAGTCCCGAAATTGTCTCGAAATTGTCCCGGGTGGAGTCTCGGGAATTTGGGAGGTCATAACTCCCGACTGCCAGGTCTGATCGCGATGAAGTCTAAACCAAACTTGTATCCCTCGTCGAGATCTTTCCAACGACGTATCGCACTCTCAATTCGGAGGTTGGGAAGAGGTCGATTCTTGACTTTTGGTGATCGGGAGTCAAACTGCCAATTTGACTCCTGGCCCTTCTTTTGCCCATAACTTGGGCTGAAGATGTCCAAATGACCAATGCGAGGCCATTTTCGATATTTACGCTTCAAGACCTTTCCAATGACACTAAGAACACCCCAATGCGAGGTGTTTTGGGCATTTTTGTCGAGCTCTAAACATTCGGGAGTCCCGGAGGACTCCAACTCCCCAACTTTGGAAGTGTTGGGCTTCACCCCCACACTTGGCCAAAGTGGGGTTGCGACAACAATTAACATGGCACTTCAAACCATTGTAAGTCATTCATAACTTTTACTTATAATAATATTTCAGGCCATAAACATTGTGAAATGCCTAATGTGGAAATGCTAAAAAATATTACAAATGTTACAAAATGTATGGCGGCCATAGGCATTTTTGTGGGAACATTACGAAACACCTGGTCGCCACTAAACATTTTCATGCGAACATTATGAAACACTTGGCGGCCACCATGCGTTTTGATGCGTATGTTGACAAACACTTGGTAGCCACCAAACATTTGGCATGAACATTGTGAAATGCTTGGCAACCACCAAATGTTTTGGCGTGAATGTTTCAGAATGCATGACGGCCACAAGGTGTTTTAGTGCAAGCAATTCCAAATGCTTGGCAACCACCATGTGTTTTGGTGGGAGCATTATGAAACACTTGGCAACCACCAAGCGTTTTGGCGTGAATGTTTCAAAATGCATGATAACCACTAAGCATCCACTAGGTGTTTTGGCACAAGTGTTACCAAATGCATGGGGGCCACCATGCGCTTGAAAACTATCAATTTTTTGATTGTGAAAGGCTAACATACAATTGTTACAACATAGGTTGTTGCAACCCCACTTTGGACTAAGTGTGAGGATGAAACTCACACTCCCAAAAGTGGGAACTTGGAGTCCTCCGGGACTCCCGAAAACTCAGAGCTTGATTGTAGGGGTGAAAACACCTCGCACCGGAGTGTTCTTTATACCGTTGGAAAGGTCTTGAAGTGTAGATGTCCAAAATGTCCTCATATGAGCCATTTGGACATCTGCAACCCAAGTTATTGGCAAAAGAAAGGCCGAGAGTCAAATTGGCAGTTTGACTCCCAACCACTAAAAGTCGGGAATCGACCCGATTTCGACATCTCCAGGAGGAGTGCAACATGGCGTTGGAAAGCTCTCGAAAAGAGCTACAAGATTTCTTCAGACCTCATCCCAATTGGAGGTCTAAACAGGAAGTTATGGATGCCCAAAGTCCCAGGAGTCCAACCCGGGACAATTTTAGGACTCCTCCTTGGGAGTCCCGGGAAAAAATGTCATTCGGATGTAGCCCCCGCGGGGAGCTACAGAGATACTCGGGAAAGGGGAAGGAGGCAGCAGCCACATTATTCATTAGAATAATTCAAGAAGTACATGGGGGGGAGGTAATGCCACCGAATGGTGGCATTGTCCGTCCCAAGAATGTTCAGGTGAAGCCATTCTTTCCTAAAAGTAAGCTCAATACTACTTTGAATGTCCGGGTCCCTGGCAGGACGGTGGGATCTAATAGCCTTCCAAGTGGCCATACCGACCTCAACTGTTGCCACCCAGGCTTGAAGTAAGACTTTTTGCAGGGAATACCGGTCGTCGAAGTGCTTTCTACACCTTTCCGTCCAGAGATGGTACAGGATGAGGCTCCTGAAAATGTCAAGCGGTTGACGAGTGTATGTGAAGCCTCCTGCGTTGTACACGAGAAGGCCGGGAGTGTTATCGTCAAGCTCCACAGCGGCTTCGCCAAGGAACGCAAAAGGCCAAGTGATCTCAAGGTTGCGATGAGTTTTCCATTCGCTCCATATGCGCTTGAAGGCCTTCCAAGCCTTCTGAGCCATGGGACAGTCAAGCAAACAATGCTAAGGGGTCTCCTTAGCGTCCGAATTGCAGACTTTGCAGTTGGGGGGAATACCCATGAGCTGCAGCCAAGACCCCACCGGGAGGCCTTGGTTGAGGGTGAGCTAGATGAGGGTGCCCACTTTTCTTGGGCGGGAGTTGTGCCATATCCTTGCAATTGCTTGCTGAGTGGTTGTGTTCCGCAAGCTGAGACCTTGAATGAAGGATATCATGCGCGGCGGACACGTGTGATTCCTGGCGTTGATGTAGCCTCTCTTCGCAGTGTATCCAAAAAGAGGGGTGTCCCTTAGGGGCGGGGTGGACTTCCAATGCCACTCCCCCGGGTCCGAAGGGAGGTCTTGAATAAACCCAGTTTCGAAGATCTAGAATATTGGAGTCTTCTTGTTTGGGGTCTTTAGCTCTTTGGCAACTCTGAGACTCGCCTTGGCGCTTTCTTGAGAGAGCATCCTAACCGGGAGGTAGGAGCTGGTGGTTATGGTGATTATTTGATTCGTGGAGGCCTGAATGCGCCCTTCGGGCGTCATTCTCTTGAATTCGATCACTCTAGCTTGGCTTGGAGTTGCGTCGATGATGTAATAGATCCATTCGAAGGGGGGGCCGGTCGAAGGCGCGGGATCGCTAATCCAGTCCCCATTTTTTAGGGGGCTGGGGTCTTCGGACAACGGCCAGGGAATGCTGGCGATGAAGGTTTCCTTGCATTTTTTGTTCGAAGCATGGTAGCTCATTCCGAGCTCGGCTAGACTTTTCCACTCATGTCTTGCTCGGTTCCAGAGGTCTTTGATTCGCGTGCAGCCTGCATGCGCAAAGGCGTTCCCCTCGCTTAAGCTGCTTAGACTTAGCGGGACTCCGAGCTGGTTGAGGATCAAGGGATTGCCGAAGATTGGTTGTCTGAGGATTTCCGCAGTGCTGGTCGGGATTGCCTTTGTTAGACCCGGTCGGACCTTCATCCAAGCCCCTATGATGCTCTTCCACATTGAGCACTGGATTCTTTTGAGCTTTGGTGCCGCGAAGATCCAGTTGACATCTGAGATGTCAGGGCCCATGCTGTGCATGGGCAACTTGATCTGGTCGACCTTGCTTCGAATGATCTCCTTCCACGGCTCTCCGCCTAGGGAGAGGCCTTGAATCATCAGCTTGGCTAGAAGGGCCTCGGATTGGGCCTTAAGGTCGATGATTCCGAGGCCCCCTTGGGCGGCCGGTAGGATTAAGGTCTCCCACTTGACCTTGGCGCAGGCTGGGGCGTCCTTGCCGGTCGAGATAAAGTTTCGTCTGACCCCTCTGATCTGAGTGGTCATCCGCAGGTTGGGGTTCCAACACGCGGCCAAGTACCACATAGAGGCCAGGAGGACCTGGTTGGCGACCAGGATCCTTCCGGCCAAGGATAACAAGTTATGGCTCCAAGCTATCAGCTTGCTTTTGAGAGCTACCATTAGCCTATCAAAATTCGCCTCTGGGGGGAGATGAAAGCCCACCAGAACTCCAAGGTACCTTGTGCCTTCACCTTTCGGTATCCAATTGAGGCCGACCTCGGTCCCCCAGTGCTAGGTCCGGTCTTTTTTGCTGGCCCAAATGGCCGCCGACTTATGCCAGTTGACCTTCGCTCCAGAGCCTACTCTGAAGGTCGTGAGGACTTTCTAAGCCTTATCCAGGTTCGAGGGGGTGCCTTGTAGGTACAAGGCCGTGTCGTCGGCGAAAGTCTGATCCCTGATGAGGCCCCCCCTTGGCAGGGAGAGGCCAACGACCTCGTTCCAGGGATCCGCCGGCATGTGACCTAGTACATCCGTAGCTAGGATGAATAGGTAGGGAGCCAGGGGGCAGCCCTGTCTGATCGAACGTGTGAGATGGAAGTCCGAGCCTGACTCTCCGTTCATCCTCACAGCCGATGTTACTCCTTTGTAGAGTGCCCTGATCCATCGGATCCACGTGCTTTCGAAACCGAGCCTTTCCAAAGCCCCGAAAAGGAAGCCCCATTCTATTCTGTCGAAGGCTTTTTTGAAGTCCAAGAGGAGCAAGACAAGGTCCTGATTGCTTTCTTCAGCCTAGCTCAGAGATTCCTCAGCTATGAATATGTTGTCCAGGATCGATCTACCTTCCATGAAACCTGTCTGGTTCTATCGGATGATGTTCGGTAAGATTGCTTGAAGTCTTCCGGTAAGCAGCTTGGCAAGGATCTTGTAAATGCTCCTGAGTAGAGTGATCGGCCGCCAGTTGTTGAGGCGCGCGTGGTCGCCGGATTTCGGGATGAGGGTAATGATTCCTTTATTGATGAATGCGGAGGTCTCTCCCTCATTGAGCATTGCTGTGAACGCTTGGTGGAGATCCGGGGCAATCTCCTTCTCGCATTCTTGGAAGAACTCCATGGGTATGCCGTCATGACCCGGAGCTTTGCCCTTCGGGAGGGCTCTAATGGCTTTGACCACCTCTTCCACGGAAAGGCTGCAGATCAGACCCTCGTTAGTGTCGGCGGAGACCCTGCTGGGGACGCTTTGCCAGCATAGCTCCTGGGCCGCTGAGGTGTCGGGAGAGTCGGCGTCCGACGTGTAAAGCCGGGTATAGAAACTAGTTACGTAGTGGGCGAGGTCATGTTGGCCCGAGACCGTCCCGGAGTCAGTCTCAAGCTCCCTCATGAGGGCCTTTTTTTCCCCGATACGATGGAAATCGAAAAAGGTTTTGGAACATGTATCCCCATACCTGAGCCAGCTGGCTGAACTGAGGTGGCGATTTCGCGCCACGGAGTCTTGAAACTCTTCCGCCAAATGACCTTGAGCTTCGAAAAGTAGGCCCCTCACTTCTTCATTTGAGGGGTCTTTTTACAACTGGATCTCGACTAGCTAGATCTTCTTGGTGCAGGACCTGACGCGTGTCCCCCTCGCGCGCCTTTTTTCCTTTGCCATTCTGGCGTTGCAGTCTGCGACCCTTCCGATTGCCTCTTCGAGCCACTTGGCCCAATCCCAGCTGGTAGAGGGTCTTGCCGCTTCCCCGGACCATGCTTTGAGCAGCTCAGCTTTGCCGTTCTCTTCGCTCAAAAGAGTAACATCAAAGAATCGGGTCTGATTGTTGGGAGGGGGATGGAGGCCCCAAATTTTGATGGTTAGCGGCGAGTGGTTCGAGAGCTTCCTGACAGAAGCCGTGGACTCCACTCACCCCCCCTTTCTTCGATGCCATGAGACACCATGAATTTGTCGATCCTGGAGACCGCGGCTTGGTGCTCGGATCTTCCGTTGTCGAACGTGAAGCTTTTCTTGGACATCTTCCGGAATCTGTCGAGTCCCCAGGCATCGACCAAGCCATACCTCAACGTCATTTGGTGCCAGGTTGTAGCTTCCCTTTTGTGGACTTGTCTCGTGCCAGGTACTCCCCGGCAGGTGATTTCTTCAAGGTGATTGAAATCGCCCCCTACCAAGATGTGATCAGAGTCGAAGCTTTCTTGTGTGATTTTCCTCCAGATGGATGCCCTCTCGTTGGAGATGTGCTGTGCATAGATGTTGATGATGGTTAGGGATCCTCCCTCGAGTGATAGGAGTGTGATGTATTGGGCCCTTCCTCCAACGAGGGTGCCGTGATCCTTGATGTACGGGGAGGTCGCTCGATCCACTAAAATCGCTGTGCTTGCGCTTGTTCTCTGGGACTGGCCCATCGGGATGCCCTCGTTCCAGAGTGCGGTCTTGTTCCAAAATTCCATCTTCTTCCTGAATTTCTGCACTCCTTTTTTGCATAGGTGATGCTCCTGGATAAGGAGTATTTGCAGGGGGTCGACGAGGGAGGCCATCCAAGCCTTAATCTCTTTTGGATTGGGTGTGTCGCCCCTCAATCCCCTTACGTTGAGAGAGGCTAGTGTTAGAGGTCTTTCAAACATAATTGAGCCGATTTCGGGCGGCTTTAGAGCCGAACGATCTCGTTTCTTTGCCTTCATCTATCTCTAGACTTCCCTGAGGGTCGTCTTCCTTTTCCTCTCGTCTCGGGCTGGGTTCTTCATTGGCCCTGGACGAGGCCAGAGTTGCGAAATTGAGTTTCGTGTACCGCTTCTTCCTCGCCGCTTGAGGCGAAGCTTGAAAGCTGGCCGACCGATTCTTGTTCTCCTGATGCTCCGACTGGACGGCCTCAGTCTTCATCAGTAGGCTATGGGCGGGTGCTGAGAATTCCATCTCGTTTCCCATTCCCATCTTGCCATCAAGCACCTTCCAATGCAGATGGCGCTTGTTTTGGATGCTCAAGGCGTTGGTCCCGGAATCTATAGCGCTAAAATGGTGCATTCTGTACCACCCCTGCTAGATTCCTTCAGCCAAGACCATTCTAGCAGAGGGCAGATTTTGATTGTGAGTTTGTACCTTAGAACCTTCTCCTCCAGCTCTGTTTCTAGGCGCTGAGTGAGGTCCGCCCAAGCTGAGTCCTGTGTCCACTCGGCCTCAGTTAGCCCCGTGATTCTCAAGCTGAGTGGAAGACTTGGCCTCGCTTGGTTCTTGGAATACACCAGAGTCTCTTTGATTGAGTTCTTATCCCTTGTCAGCACCGGCCATATCCTTGCTCTGAAGGGTTCGCCGTTGCTTGGGATGTCAATTCCAAGGGAGGAGAAGTAAGAGGTGTGTACCTCTGAGTGGAATTGTTGTCTTTTTCCGCCGGTTGTTGGTTCTTGCTGCGGGGTTCGAGCGGGGACTTGTTTCGAGTCCGGTCTGGGTGAAGCTAGCTTGAGTGTGTGCTTCCTTCGTCCTTGGAAGGACCACCCTTCTAGCATCTCCTCTTGACATCTGTATCGTGTGTCCCGTCCACCAAGCTGGCGAATGGGTTGGCGCTCGTTTCTGGTTTTTGAGCTTTCGAGCAGTCGGGCCCGAGTAGTTCGAAAAAGATGTTGTTTCTGGGTGTCGTGGCACCCTCTGGCGGTTTCTTGCCGTCAGCCCGGGTTCCTTCCTCAACCCGGCTTGGCGATGGTGTGGGGTCGACCACGTTCCGATTTTCTGGAGCTCCGGCCGATGTGCTCCTTTGCTTCGGGTCGGAGCTTGGACTACTTGATCGGGTCTTAGACGGGTCTTTACATGAAGGTGGGGCCGAGGTCTGGTTCCTTGCGAGCTTCGATGCCGCTCCTCCTTGGTACGTGTTCGGGGCTTGCGCCGCATGTCGTGGAACTGCTGTGGAGTTTTGCGCTCTCACGCGTGCCGCCATCTTTGATGTCGGGCGCGTGCTCGAATATTTGTTATTCCTTTCACGTGGTATGGGAGCTCGGTGAGCCACGCCCTCCTGGGCAAAGTTTCTAACAATGTTGCACGTTCGGGTTTGATGCCCGAATCTTCGGCACTTCCGACACTGGTTTGGAAGTCAGGAATAGAATATGTTTTGTCTTATCATGTCGGTGAAGGCTGCTCCTTTCGCCATCGACGAGATTCTGATGTAGCCCGCGAGTTTGGCGATGTCCTTCACTTCTATTGTCACCATCGGGTCGGCCGACCTCTTTATGTAAGAGTCCGCCACTTCTATGTCCAAAACTTTTCCGAACTTGCTCGCCATGATGGTGAGAACTCTTTCGTTCCTGAACTGTTCATGCAGATCGGGGAATTGTACCTTGATCGCATGCGTGAAGAGCGCTTCCGCTCCTTGCACGTTCGTGTTGAAGTTCGGGTTGTATCTGGAAAAGGAAAGACTGAGGCCACTCCATTCCACCGTGGCCATCTTTCTGGTCGCTGTGGCTCCTTCTTCGTCCTCGAAGAGGATCAGAAAGAAACCCTTTGTGAGAAGCGTAGCTGAAATAAAGGATGCCGGAAGGTGGATCTTCAAGCTCTCCTGAAGCGTCTTGAAGGACGCTCTTCCTCCTAGTGTTCGTCCGATCACGGTCCTACGGGCCTTCCTGGCCGCGTTCACTTGCATCTCGATCACCATTTCCTTCAGGAAATCCGCCTTAAGCTCAATACTGTAGTCCACTGGCGAAGGACCTTGGGTTTCCTCCCTCGGGGGGGAGGTTCTTCCTGATCTGCTGCCCGGGTGCACATTCAGAGTCGGGTTTGTAGGAGGGGCCGTTCCGGGAGTGCTCGGATTCTTCCTTGAAGCTCTTCTGATCGATTTCTCATTTGGATCCTTCAAACTTCCTGCCGAAGCTCCATTCCCAGTCGCCGCCGAGACGATGATGGCTCCTCGAGCTTCCTATTCTAAACCTTGCCCCTCGTACGCAGAAAAGGATTCTGAGAGACGAAGGGGAAAGGAGGATGGAGAGAAGCTTACCTGAGGGGGGGAAGGTTGGCTGGCTGTCTCGTCTGCGCCCGATGTAGCTTGATCCGGCATGTTCGAGAGGGTGATCTCCGGAGGTGACCGTTGAAGGCTTCCTTCGTGAGCTCCTCCATTGCTCCTTTCCGAGCTCGTTTGTGCGGCCTGAGCTAGAGCTTGACATCTTGCCGGATTGCTGGGCGCGGCCGGGACCTCCGGTGCTCGGATCTCCTTCTTCTCTTCTTTGCCGAGTGGATTTTCTGAGGGAAAAACACTTTGCGTGAGAGGAGCTTCACGAGAGCTCTGCACATACGGAGTGGCCAAAGAAAGAGGACCGTTGGCAAAAGGTGAAATCCCGCTGCTAATCAAAACGGAGAGACGAGCGTCGCCACCGTTAGGGTTTGGCTTGCTTTTGAACTTGCCGAAACCTTGCCGCGAGTTGCGTCTGGCTTTCCAAATTCTATCAGCTACGAGAAAGAACTCATTGAGCTTGGAGATCTTAGAATCTTCAGGCTCTGAGTGATTTTTCATCTTTACCATCGAGAAGCGCTCAAAAAATCATCAAGAAAAGGTACATTCTGATTCAGAAACTAGGAGTCTCTCTGATACGTGCTACCGGGAGCGGAGCGGCGCGGAGCCGCGGGGAGCTACAGAGAATACTATATGGGGGAAGGTGGTGGCTTCCCCCGAGTCTGGACCGTGGTGAGTCAAGTGAGTCCAAGGTCGCCCATGGCTAGTCCCAACACCAAAAGGGTGCAGAATGAATTCTAACCAACTTGTGGTCGGTTTTGGATGCAGGACCGAATAACTAAGTAGTTTGTCCCTCTTCCTAGTTGGAACTTCTAACACGCCCCTCTCAACCCCTTTAATGCTAGAAGTTGGGAACGGTTCCAAGTTCCAACTCCTTCCGCATTTCCACATAGTTAGACCCCTAAGTGGGTCTACCAAGGAACTTGGGAGCGCGTCATAGGTGTAGTTCTTATCTATCTTATTTGTCATCTTTTAAATTCATTTGTAAATAAAATTACTATATTTTCAATCATAGTTTTTCAATTACTAATGAAAAATAATGCCATTTAGTTGTGGACATGAACTCATTGGAGACACCAATACAACACACCATGTTTGAATGTTTTACAAATTTCAAATCGTCATTGTCTTGGACATAAACTTTTTGAAGATTTATAACCTTTCAAAGGTACTAAATAACAAGGACAATGTGTTAAACATGAAACCTTCTTATAGGGAGAACCTTGCAAACGCGCATCAAATATGGGATGTGTATGAAAAACTACTTCCAAATATAGATACATTTCTTCAACATTATAAGAAATACAAGGTATTCAATGAAAACCCTTCAAGTCATGCTAATGCTCCATTATGAAATGCATTTACTAATCTTGTGAATACTTGTACACCTTTTGAAGAGATGTTCAAGCTAGTGTTGAACATCGAATCAACAAAAGAATGCAAACACATCCTTCTATTGATGAATGCGTATTTTGAAAATTTTCCAATAATAATTACACAAGCTCAAAAAGGTTATAATCGACCACCATTTAATGGCATGGGGACATGCACAATGGCCTCTACCTTGGCCTTCCAAACCCTCCATGCACATGGATAAATCGTGTGACCTAAATATTCTAATTAAATATGGAAAAACTAACATTTTCTTAGATGCAACTAAAGCTTATATTCTTTAAGTCTCTTGAAAACCTCCTACAAATGTTGTATGAGATTCATTAAAGTTCGGCTAAAACACATATTTAATTAATTTAGGACTTTACAAAAGTCCAAAAATACAAACACAAAAAATCTACACCATTAAATTTTTGAGCATTCAATTATAATACAACTTGGTGGCCACTAGGTTGTTTAAAGGAAAGCAAAAAAAAATTGAAGGATCAATGAAATGTAATTTACATAGATCAAACAAATGTACTGAATATTTGAAATCCTTCAGGCATGGTGGCCACCAAACCCATAACAAGAAGAAAAGAAGTTGCAACATTCAAAAAGTTCAAATTACATAACAAGTAAAAGGAAAAGAAGTTGCAAAATTCAAAAAATCTAGATTAAATAACAAGTAAAAAAACATTATTGAATGTTTTATATACAAATTGGACCTAGTGACCACTAGGTCATCAAAACACTTGTAATGATTTCAAGAAAAGTCTTGAAACGAAAAATCCATTCTTTAAAAAAAGAAAATTCTAAATTTGAAAGATAATGTCAAATCCTCCTAGTATCAAACGTTTTGTGATTGTCCATGCTCAAATATGCAACATTGGCACCATCTTGGAATAAAAAATTGATTGTGGCCAACATCATTTTCTCCCTTTCAAAGTTATAAACAACAATTCAAACCAATTTTAAACAGAAATCAATACTAGAAAACAAGTGCATATGAAAACATATAATAATGTATAAAAGTTGTAACATTTAAAAATGACTTGAAAAATGAAAAGAATGAAATGAAATGATCCAAAATGAATACCTAAAGGGGGTTGGTTATTACAAACATCACCATT
>Ga0116228_10003581_pt1 | contig 13669 bp, 10 predicted proteins | sample S1TSphfallax_2_FD_89694 | JGI IMG/M metagenome (GOLD analysis project Ga0116228, IMG submission 89694) | Host-associated microbial communities from peat moss isolated from Minnesota, USA - S1T2_Fc - Sphagnum fallax MG | ecosystem: Host-associated > Plants > Peat moss > Unclassified | place... | reverse complement strand
TTAGTTAGGTAGGTAGTTAGTTAGTTGACTTGGGTAGGTAGGTAAGGGCTGGTGGGTTGATAGTTGGTAGGTAGTAAATAGTAAACAAGTTTTTTGCCTTATTAAAGGATCCTGTAGTGAAAAATAAGTCTTGTAGGTAGGTAGGTAGATAAGTAAGTACATGGCTAATACGTAACTAATATGTAAGTAAATGCATGTAGTAGATGGTTAGTTGATCGGTCCTTGCCTCTTATGAAATAATATGAAAAAATCTTTTGATTTTGGTTCTTAAAATTTAAAAAAAAATCTAGATTTTGGTTTTAGTTCCAGTTCTTGGGTTGTTCATAGGAAAGGGCTGGAGGGTTGATAGTAGGTAGGTAGGTAGGTAGGTAGTAAACATAGTAACTAGGTAAACAAGTTTTGCCTTGGTAAAGGATCCTGTAGCAAAAAATGAGTCCTGTAGGTAAGTAGGTAACCATCCACTCCTCAATGGTAGGTAAACTGGTGACTGTTCATTCACCCACCTACCTACAAATCATCCATCCATTCATCCATCCATCCATCCATCCATCCATCTCTCATGGTGCTGTGGTGACTTGTGAGTTCACTCTGGCCCCAGCAAAGCTGAGCAATTGCAAGTTGACAAACAGGAAGGATTGCTGACGAAAGCCTGTCATTCTTGATGACAGAAATCATGAGGCTATGAAATCATGGAGAAGAAGTGCCGTAGGTGGGTGTGTGGGTGGGTAGGAAGTAAGGAAGAAGATGGAAGAAAAAAAAAGAGAGAATATGGGTTGGTAAAATCTAAACCCTAAAACCTTCACCCAGATCTGATCATCTGTTTTCACTGTGTTGATGTTTGAATTTCTTTTGCTGCAGCAGAAATCTGTCCAAAGACAAAGCACCCATCTGTTGTTGCAATCTTAAGGCAACTTACAAGGGTGCCAATAAACAAGGAAGGAAGGAAGGAAGGAAGGAAGCAAGCAAGCAAGCCAGAAAGGAAGAACATGTGTTATGCACCTGCAAGGTAAAACAAGCTTCACAATTTTTGATACTTTTTGTTTTTTGAATTTTTTGGGTGATGGGTATGTGGATTGCTTCTTCTTCTTCACAGAGTTTGTGGTTTTCAGGTCAGATGTACGGAGCCACTTTTGTGTTAGTTGCATGTACTGCACAAGCTTGAGGAGGAGTTTGATTTTTTTAAGCTTATGTGATTTGGTGGGTTTGTGGAGTATGTGAAAAGTTTTGGTTATAAAGTGTGTGTCTGAATCTAGATTGATCTTGAATGAAGAAGAGGGGGTTGGGTTTGATTCCTTGCTGAATTTGAGAGTCTTTGTGTTTAAGAGAAAAGTCGGGTTCAGATCTGTCAGCCTAGGGGTTGAAAGGAAAGCAAGAGAACTAACAGGGTTTGATCTGTTGCAAGCTTGATGATGAATCTTTTTCTTCTCTGTGATGAATTTGGTACTCTATATCTATTTTTGGTAATTCAATGTGGTCCCCTCATGATGAAACTGTCTTTGTGAGCTTGAAAGGAGCTTCCATTAGATAATCCTATTTTTTTGCAAATCTTTTTTGTGTAGTTGAAATTAGCTTGCAGTTCTTGTGCTGGTTCTCAGCTGCTGAATTTACAGGTGAAGCCAGGCAGCTGCAGTGTTCAAGGACTGCTTTATGAAGGACATGCAATTTTACCACAGGAGAAAAGCAAAGCTGATCTCCTAAGCCCTGCAGTTGCAGCAGCTATGCTGCACATCATATTATTCTTTCAGCAGCAGTTGCAGAAGAAACAGAAGATACTGATTGGTTGTCCAACTGCTCATCTCTGAGCTCTTGAAGCAGATCTCAACCTCAAAAGGTCTGCTTGAGGCTCAGGAAAACTGGATTACCCGTGATGGGAGGGATAGGACGATGGAAGAATGCCTCAACACGGACACTCCTGATGGTAAACCTAGCTTCTATCATGGAGAGGGCAGATGAAGCATTGTTGCCTGGGGTTTACCGGGAGATTGGATTGGCTTTGCAGGCATCTCCAGCTCAGTTAGGTTCTCTCACTTTTGTGCGATCACTTGTACAAGCAATATGTGGACCTTTGGCAGCCTATGCATCTGTCCACCATAACCGAGCAAATGTGATTGCTGTGGGTGCAGTCCTGTGGGCCTTAGCCACTTTTTTTGTGGGCATTTCAGTGACTTTTACACAGGTTTGTTCTGTCATTCAGCTGCATAGTATACTTTGGTTTTTTCTGGGTTCCACTGAGAAATTCAGTGTCAGGTTTTTTAGGGTTTGAGTTTTGCTTGTCTGTTGATAGAAAAGCTCATTTTACTTTTTCTTATAACCAATTGTTGCAGACACCTCTATGTGACAGGCTGTGGAGACAATCAATGTTTTCTGTACTTGTATTTGCAAAGTTACATGTGCTTAGAAGCCATTTCCAGTTTCCAGGACTACTGGAGAACTACTGCTCTTTGAGCATAGGACACTGACAGTTGGGTAGGTTGTGTGATCCAGATGGCTGTGGCAAGGGCGTTAAATGGCGTAGGATTAGCTATGGTGGTGCCAGCCATTTTCTCACTGGTAGCAGACTCGGCAAATGAGCATGAGCGAGGTAGTGCATTCGGGTGGCTACAGGTGACATCACACATTGGGACAATTTTAGGAGGTCTACTCTCTGTCTCACTCGCAGGTGGCTCATTTATGGGGATTCCTGGATGGAGGCTTTCATTTCACTTGGTGGCAATCCTGAGTGTAATTGTTGCTGTTTTGGTGCATAACTTTGCAGTCGATCCCCTTTTTTCTGGACATGCACTTTCTATGTAAGTTGCTCAAACCTAGAAAACAGATCAATGTGGCAAGAATTTTCATGTAAGAAGGACCAGTGTTGGGAGGGCACCAGGCTGGAACCCTGGTGTATATAGAGCTGGTATATAGACTGGTATTGGTCCTGATATCAAAGAACCAACCAGAGTGGTATGACCTGAGGCAAAACCGGCCTAGTACTAGTACGTGCCTGGCAGGGACCTGAGGTAAAAACAGTTTCATACCAAGGCTATACCGGGTATATACTTGCCTCATACCAGCTAAAAGTCAGCCTTGGATCCTACTACCAGGACTAGGCTGGTATGAAAGTTGAAAAGAAGATTGAATAGCAGTCCCAGCTGGTATGTTCAAAATCAATACCCACCCATCACTGGTGGGAACCAGTGTAACACTGGAAGTAATGTACCCATTGTCAGATGTGGATTTTCTTGTCATGTTCTTGGATGGTTGTCTTGTGGGTAGTCTGATTCCGAGAACTCACTATTATGTCTTCAGCCTTTGTGACTCTTGATGACTTTGCAACAACAGAATTCCACTACAATTTTGTCTTCCTGGTTTTTCTACAGGGATAACAAAAAAAAAGGAGTATTGTCTACAGTGTGGGAAAGCCTGAAGACCACATGGCTGGAAGCAAAGCAAGTGATGCAGATTCACACGTTCCAGATCATAGTGGCACAAGGCGTGGCAGGATCATTCCCATGGGCAGCTTTGGCATTTATGCCCATGTTGCTCGAGCTCATCGGCTTTTCCCATGGAGCCACAGCTGTGTTGCTAGGTCTCTTTACTGTTACCACGGCTATCGGAGGCCTATTTGGAGGGAAAATGGGTGATCTACTTTCCTACCACCTTCCAAATTCCGGGCGTATTATTTTGTCACAAATAAGTTCAGGCTTGGGCGTGCCATTGGCTGCTGTGTTGCTTTTGGTGTTCCCTATCAACAACAGGACATTTGCAGCACGTGGAATAGCATTCTCAATTGTTGGGTTCTTTATCTCATGGAATATGGCTGCAACAAATGCGTAAGTTTTCTCAACAAACCATCACCCCCATCATCTTCTTGAACTAAGTGTGTGTTGCATTAACAGACATTTCTGACATTGTTAGGAGCACTTTGTCCTGTGTTGTGTCTTTTCTTCAAGGCAGTAATATGATCCATTGTTTGCTAGTGCATTGCTGAGAGGCATCATGTGTTGTTACTCCCATACATGTAAAAGTGGAACATTAATAGAAGTGCACTGTTGTGTGGGCAAAACGGCAGCCCAATATTTGCAGAGATTGTGCCTGAGAAGTTGCGCACCAGTGTGTACGCACTGGATCGGTCATTTGAGTCACTACTAGCATCATTTGCACCTCCTGTTGTCGGCATTCTTGCAGAGCAGGTGTATGGGTACATCCCACCACACAGGGATGTGGATCAGGGGACAGAGTTGATCATTGACAAGGAAAATGCTGGGTCTTTATCCAAGGCTCTATACACAGCCATGGGTATCCCATGGTTGGTTTGTTGCTTGATCTACACCTTACTTTACTGGACCTACCCACGTGACCGTGACCATGCTAGGTCTCTTGCCCTGACTATCAATCATGTGGGGCACCATATCAGACTCGAAGAATTTGCTGCAAAAGATGAGAACAAGTTTGTAATCCTTGACGAGGATGACGAAGAATCAGACTTTGAAAAAATTGAGTCTGGTAGTCAGAAACAGCGTAGTCATGGTGAATCTGAACACATTCTTTCACAGAGTGATGAAGTTTAATCACAGCAACAGTGATCCGGAGTAAAAATAGGCATAGCACAAAAAGCAATTGTAATATTATCTAATAGGAGATGGTGCTTGTCATAATTATGAAGGGTTCAGAATCAAGCTTTTGTAAAAACAACGGTGTAGGGGCACTAGTTTCAGTTGTGAAGGCATAGGGCAGATAGTTGCAGTTCTGAAGGTGTAGGAGTGTTTGGTTCCAGTTCTGAACGTGTAGGAGAGTTAGTTGCAGTTCTGAAGGCATAGGAGAGTTAGTTCCTGTTCCTTCTGTGAAGGGTTGTGCACATTGGGTAGTTTGTTGACCTTTGCTTTGAGCTTGAGGGCATTCTTTCAGGGAGATGGGCATACATTTCTGTGTCCTGTTCCTATTTATAGAACAAAAAGCACAAGTGAGCTTGATGAGCTTTGCTTTGGCTTGGGGACATTCTTTCAGGAAGTAGTCTCAGAAAACACTCTGGTACTATCATTTTGTCACCATTGTCTTGGATTTGATGATTTCCACGGGTGTTCATGGTATTGATGGATGCAAGTTGCAGTCAGCCAAATATATGGCAGTGATGATATGTATAGAAAGGGAAGAAAGAATGTTAGAAGAAAGTGATACTCAACCTAAAAGCAAGGTGTGCAGCATGTCCTTACAACCCAAAAATTGCATGGAAAAACAACTGGTTGAGATCATTATGGGTAGAATAATTATGACAGTGTTTCCTTTCTGGAGTGGCAATGCCATGATTGAGCAGCAGTGTGTACATTGGTAAATAACTGTTATCTTGGGGATTGTTTAGTGGAGAGTGTATTGTACAAATGGTGTTGCATCTTGTGGTGATCATCTGAATCCCACACTCTATATCAGATGTGTTGACACCAAGTGCTCTGGTAAACTTACAGTTCGTAGGAATGCCTGGGCATTGTTTTTAATCTGTTTTGTTTCACATGCTTGCCAATGCTTGTTTGCAATGCCCAGCACACCCCAATGCTTTGTTTGCTATGACCAACCCTCTCTTGCTATTAAGGGGATTCGGCTAAACCTTAGGGCAACTGGCATTGGGCACTTCGCTTACTGCACATGAAGTATGCAAGCAAGGAGTGTTGACAGAAATCAAAAGTGATTCAGTAACTATGAGAGCAATTTTCTTACTGCAAGAATCTCATTAATTTAGGGTTTCTAATTCAGCTGATGAAAAAGAAGCTGCAAACATCTGAAGCTTATATCATGAGGTGTTGCAGACCACCTTTTTCTTCTTCCTCCTTGTTACTACTGCCATTGGAGCCAAATCAGTATTCTGTTGGCTGCACCGAGCACAAGAAAACAGACCAAGATTTCAGCCCTGAAACAGTGAAATGCAAAAAGGAACACAGAAAGGAGATCATGTATTGGATTTTGAGAGCAGATTCTAATCTCAAGAGGCAAAACCCTAAACCATAGGGTTCAAAGCTCATATGAAATTGATTGCAGGAGAAAGAAAGCGATTGTGGGATAATGAAGGAAGGAAGGAAGGTATGTAGGTAGGTAAGTAGGAAAAGCGGGGGAGGAGATAGGAAAGAAAAATGCTGCTTACCTTCACAAACTGGAATTCTGTGAGAGGGATTTCATCATGGTACCAGAAGTTCGGCTCCACAACTACCTTGCGGTGTCGCTGCTTGAAGAGCACACGCTTCAAAGCCTTGCACATTGAAAACTGTAATGTATGCAAATCCAGCAACACATACCACACAAGGCACAAACAAGCAATTCCTTCTTTAGCACCAAAAAAAACTGAAGGCTCCACCAGGCAAACAATGCAAGAAAAAATCTGGAATACAAAAACCTTGTTTACTGCTATGCATGGATTCGAATCAAAGAAGAAGAAGAAGAAGACTGCAAGGATTCAAAAGAAGAAGAAGAAGGCTCCATGGCTTCAAATGAACAAGAAAAAGAAGAAGATGGCATGGATTCAAAAGAAGAAGGCTCCATGGATCTGAATGAAGAAGAAAAAGAGGAAGAACACTCCATGGATTTGAATGAAGAAAGAGGAAGAAGAAAATACCATGGATTCAAATGAAGATGAAAAGGAAAACTCCATGGATTTGGAATGAAGACTAAGATGACAAAGGAATCTGCTTGGACTCAAATGGAGAAGAAGAAGAGGACTCTGCATGGATTTGAACAAGAAGAAAACTCCATGGAACCAAATGGAGAAGAAGAAGAAGACTCTATCCCATTCAAATGAAGAAGACAAAGAAGGCTGCCTGGATTCAAATGTAGAAGAAGAAGAAGACTGCATGGATTTGAATTATGAAGAGAAAAGAAGAAGAAAACTCCATGGACTTCAGTGAAGAAGACAAAGAAGAAGGAAACTCCATGGATTTGAATGAATAAGAAGACAAAGAAGGTTGCATGGATTCAAATGAAGAGAAGAAGAAGAAGAAGACTGCCATGGATTTGAATGAAGAAGAGGAAGAAGAAGAAGATTCCAGCACTTACAATGAAACGTACTCTGTGGCGAACTTTTGGGCCAGTCCATCTGCAGGTGGTGCTGGATGCTGTTTTGCGTGTTCTTGCTGCTGAAGAAGAAGAAGCAGCAACAAAAGCAGCAGTAGAAGACTTGCATCGACTCTGCTGCGGCATGAAATTTATAGCAGGAGACAGCATCTCCAAAGCAGTTGCATATGCAGGTGATGCAGAGGAAACCTCATCGTCCCTATAGCAGCAGCAATTGACACTATAATGAGTGGCATTGTTGCAGCTGAGTTGTTGTAACTGCAAAGTCTTCTCACATTGAGCAGACATCATGGTGGCAGCAGCAGGATTGCAGGTCTTTGCTGCTGTTTGCACTGGAGGAATGAGTTTTGTGATGGTTGTTGCACCCCCCAGTCTTGCAGCAAAATCTGGGTTTGGAGGAGGAGGAGGTTTGTGCTGCAATTGCCTGGCTGCAAGCTCTTGCTCTGCAACTGAAGGCATGGTGTATGGTAGCCTGGTTAAAGGAATTGGCGATGCTACTGCTGTAGTAGCAGTAGCAGCAGCTGCAGCAGCACTGCTCCTGCTGCTTCTTTTATGCTCGTCAAGCTCGCTGCTCAAGATGGAGTTCTGGTTGGGCTCCATGCAGTTGTGGAAGTAGGTTGCCAGAAGAGTGGAAGGAGTCCGGGCTTCCTCCGAGGAGCTGCAGCTGTTGAAGCAGTTTCCATTTCTGCAGAGCTTGATGATGAGAGCTTTCATACCTGCGGAAGCAGCAGCAGCAGCGCTAGAGCCGCCTCCGAGACTGTTGTGATCACAACAACGGGAATCAAGAGGAGGAGGAAGACGATGATGGCGGCGGCTGCTGCTGCTGTATCTGGTGGGACTTCTTGTTGCTGCTGCATGCTCCCCCTCCTCCTCCTCCTCCTCCTGATCGAACTCCTGCTCCACAGACTCGTAAGAAGCTTGCGAGGAGGAGGAGCTACTACTACTGGATTTGGAGCGCACATGCAGGCAAGAAGAAGAAGCACCGGACGGTGTGCAGCAGCTAGTCGGCCGCGTCAAAGCGTCCAGGAAGTAGCCACTGGAGGAAGCAGGGTTGGAGCCTGAGGTCTGGCTCAAGCTTTCAGCTTCAGGACGGTCGTGAAAAATGCCGCTGCTGGGTGTTGATGACGATGAGTTCATCATCACAGTTCCTGCTGCTGGAGGAGGACTCGGAGCTTCCGCGTATCCTCCTCGTCTTCCCCCTCCACCCACAACATTGTTCTTGCATGGATGGGAGGAGGAGGAGGATGCTGCGGCGGCTTTGAGCAGCTCCTCGGAGCTATAGCAAATTCGAGGTTGCAAACCACCGGTGGGAGAAGAGCTGCTGGCCAAAGGCGCAGAGAATGCTGATCGCTTGCGCAAAGCTGGAGAATTTACAGGAGGAGGCGAAGAAGAGGGAGACAACTTCCGGGGCAAGGATTTGGATCCAAGTTTGTAGCTCGAGGAAGAGGAATAGGAAGAGGAGAAGGGGGAGAAGGAGGAGTGATGGACTGCGTGTTGTCGGGGACGAGCTTGTGCGTTGCAGGCACTTGTGAGACATGGCGAGAAGAAGCCTACCAGTGGACCGCTAAGCGAGGAGTAGTTGGGCAGGTAATGCGCGCGGAGATCGCGAGCGGAAAAGAAGCTGCTGCTACTGCTGCTGCCGATGTCGGTTGCTCTCTGTTGTTGCGGGATTGCGAGACGAGGCGGCAGTTGCAGCAAGCTGTGGGGCTTGGAAGAAGTTTCTTCAGCATCGGCTTTGGGCTTCCCGGGCGTCTCTTCCCACTTGAAAGGCACGGCTCCGGGAGAAGCGAAACTTGCGCGATGATGGAGTGGTGTGGCCACAGGCGAGAGGTAGCAGCTTGTCTCTTGCACCAGAAACTTAGCTGCCGCTGGCGCCACAAGATCGATGATGTGGGTGGTGGTCTCTTTCTCCTGCAAGCTCTTCTCCCGTCTATGCACTGCTGCTGCTGCTGCAACCTGATCGCCATAGTATCTGTGGCTGCGCTCCCCCATTGCTGCCCTTGTTTGATCCCTTAAGCTTCTCGTGCTCTTCAGCTCACAACTTCGAGATTCCTGCCTGCTGCTGCCGCTTCCCTGCTGATCGGTAGTCAGTACCGTTGCGGTTGCGGTTGCAGCAGATCGAGAGAGCACAATCTCGCCCTCCCCCACAAAGCTGTTGAATTCGAAGCTTTGCTCTCTCGACAGGCGGCATCTTGCATTAGCTTTCTGCGTCGTCGTCGTCGTCGTCTTGGGCTTTCCCGGCGCGTCCTCCCACTTGAACGGCACCGCGGCAGAACGGTCTTGCTCGCAGGAAGTAGCCGGGGTCATGTAAATCTCCTCCAAGCTCTGACTAGCTGCTCCTGCTCTTCCTCCCGCAGCTGGTTTCCAACTCGCGGGAGACGGAGGGGCAGCAGCAGATCTCTTTTCGTCGTCACGCAGCTGCAAATCCTCAATGCCATCTTCACAAGACGCAAACTTCAAGCTGGACTCCTCCTCCTCCACTAAAGAAGAATTCTCATCACCGCGCTGATCAGGTCCGCTACCCACTGTTGCTGCTCTCGAACTCCTCCTCCTCCTCCGCCGCAGCTGCTGCTGCTGCTTCGACTCAAGATTCACAAAAGCTTCAGACACTGCAACCTCCATCCCACAAGACTGACACACAATCTCGTGCACATTCTTCTTCCACACGTAATTCTTCTTCTTCCCAGCTTCTTCTTCTTCTTCTTCTTCTTGCAGCTGCTGCTCTTCTGTCTCGTGATCGTGATCTTCTTCGTCTGCTTGTTGTTGTTGTTGTTGTTGTTCCTCTTGTTTGTTTCTGCTTCCAGGGCAGCTGATCTCCTCATCTCTAGTGGCTGCTGCTGGCAGCTCAGTGCTATAAATGGGAAGCGACCAGCCTGCAATCCTGCCTCGCGCGCTTTCAACGCGAAGGGGAGTAAGAGTTTTACTGGTGAGCTGCGGCGAGGAAGTCGAGCAGCTGGTTGCAGGCTGCTTGGATAGTCTTGAGATTCTGGATTTGTTGTTTGCATGTAGTCGCGAACGTCGGGGCGGGGGCTGCAGCAGCTCGAAATACTCGCTATCGACGTCAGTGCGATACAAGGTGCTGGCGCTGCGCCTCACGTCGTGTCGCGAGCTTGCTTCCAATTCCTCGTAACCATCCGCGTAATACAAAGACCGCGAGCTGCTGCACTTGGCTCTCCAAGAACCAACAATTTGCGAACGACCGTAGCTGGTACCGCTGGTCCTCGCCGACGACTGATTCAAACCCAAGAGCGGAAGCTCCCCACCAGAGTTCTGAGCTGCATTACTAGTGTGGCTCCTCATTGTCCTCCCTCTGTGTCCCTGTGTGTGTGTCTCTCTCTCCCTCTCTCTGTTTTTCCGATCTTCTTCTCCGCTCTCCTAACAACTCATTCAAGCAATTTGGATTCAATTCGGCACATCTTTTGGAAGTGCATTTCTGCAGCTGCAAGGATTACTTGGCTCTTCCTGTAAATGCAGTTATAAATTTTTCGAGATCGGAGCTGCAACTGGAGAGAGAGGTAGAGAGAGAGAGAGATCGATCCAGATCGAGCGAGCGAGGAGCTTCCGCAGCGCAAGAAGACGACGAGCTTCGCTGCTGCGGCGGTTTGTGCGGACTGCCTGCCCGCTCGGGGGTGATAATGGCGGGTCGCCTTGACCCGACCCGACGCGACCCGATGTTTCAGGGATCCCGTCTTGGCAGTCTTATCTCCATTGTTTATAGGTGCGCAAAAATATAAGGAAATAGAAATTAAATGGGAAAAATAATAATACAAAAATGAGAAATTAAATGCAAGTGGAAAGAAAAAGGAGAGGGGAAAAAAAAATAATAATGCAAAGGAAAAAAGGAGAAATCTTCCACAAAAGAAAATACAAAGTTAATTTTGGAAATAGATAAATAAGAAGAACATGCACCGAATTTATTAAAATTTCAAAAATTTGAAACAATTGTGAAAGTGTGAACCTAATAGATAGATAGATAGATGCAGAGTTTTTTTTTAATTTTTTTTAATTTTTTAATTTTCGTATTTTTAATATTGAAAATTTGGCAAATTTTAACAAAAAAAGAGAAATATTACTAAAATTTACACTAAGAAAAACCTTTGAATTTTAGCTAATTACAAATAATTATCATTGTCATTTGAATTTTAAGCTAATTACAAAAAATTGGTGCAATTTAATTTTTTATGATGCTCTTTTTTCTCTCTTGTTTTTTTTTTCTTCCAAAGTTTGTGTTATCACATTCAAAGTGTTAATTATTTTTCATTTTTCATTTTTACAAAATTGCCAAATTACACTTGGAATGACTAATTTTTTAAGGCTGATTATGACTAAAGAATCAATACTTCTTCTTCCTTTGGAACAAAAATATTTTGGAATATAAGATGCCTGAAAAATGAGAAAAAAAAAAAAAGGTTTTCCCAAGATCTTTTACTACCTATATATATAGGTAAGTATTTTTACAATTATGGGGTTTGGTTTTTTTTTTTTTTTTTCATTGGAAAATTAATTGATGATAATAATAAGTAGTGTTCCTAATACCATAGTGACACATTCCAACCCTCACAATAATTGCCATTCCATGTGATAATTGTCCTATTTTTTTATATTTTAGATTGACTTGGAATTTATCCAAGGATTCATTATTAAGCATAGAAATCAATTAGGTGCAAATTTTCAAGAATGTCAATGTGGTGAAATTCCATGGTGGATTTGTATTAGGGTAAAATAGTTTTGTATGATGTTAAAAAATCCCATTAAGATTTTTTTTGTAAGATTTTTATTTTTTTTTGAAAAAGCTTAACTGTGAACATTATCAAGGAAGGAAGATTTTGTTAACCCAAGAGAAAAAATAAAATAAAATAAAAAATAAACATCAAACTGACCATAATCACATAGTAGGAAAATTAAGTATGAGCTAAAAAGCAAGTTGTTTCTTCCAAATTGTGTCATCTGTGGATGGATAATGTTATGTCAATCCCAAATTTTGATCTTGTTTGGAAAAAAAAAAAAGAATTTGGACCGTTTTTCCGATGCATTTGAGCTCAGGCCACACCCCAAAACCCAAAACCCTAACCCTAAAAAACCAAACCCTAAACTATGTCTTACAACATAATGGGCTACTAAGAGGTTTTTCGGGTTTTATTTTCATGTATTTAATTGCTTGGGAAAATGGGAATAGTAAGTGGTGTAATATTCTTCAATATTCCAATAGATTCTTTATCTCCCTTCACAATTTTTTTGTTGTTTTGAATTTTATTTTATTTTTTTTGAAAATTTGATTTTTTTTTTCTATAAATTATTTTAATTAGTAGTGTTGAAGCTAAATTGCCAAGGTACTAGAGTAGTTGGAATTGGACAAAATGGGTGGTGCTAGATACTTAGTTTGCTGCAATGCAATGCAATGCAAAGCAAAGCAAAGGCTCTGTGTGTAAGTACAAAAGGGTGGATTTTTTTGATGGAGAAAAAACCTGCCATGACTTTTGCAAGGAATGGAAAAGCAAACAAAAAAAGCAGAAGGCTGGACAGAAGACAAAAAACACCCTCACTGACTTGAACCAGAAGAGAAAGGACAGGAGAAGCTCTAGAACCTCTTCACTTTGATTAAGCCCTAAATTAAGTAAGTCCTAATTATACCACACTACTAGATACTACCAAACCACCAACAATTGGATGAATTTCATCTATAGAGAGAAAGAGAGAGAGAGAGAGAGTTATTTCATGAAATTCATTTTACCAATTGCATACACAAGATCCATCCAATTATTGGAGTTAAATCCATCCATCAAAATTAATTTCATCCATGAACATGGTTGATTGCTCATGGTGATATTTTATCTCCCTCCCCAAAAAATCATTTCACTTTGTTATTGGGAAATGCTAGCTAACCCCATTTGTGACTACTTGATTTAAGCCAACAAAATGGCCACCATTTGGGACTCCCATTGCCATTGCTCTACTTTTAGAATTGAACATAGCATTTGGTCATGCAATAGAAAAATTGTTGCTTGAGGAAGATAGGCAATGAATTTGTTTTTTTTGTTAGTACAATGGAAATCTTTGTTGGTATCAAAACATAGTACCTAATGAATCTTTGCAAATGTGATAGAAAGTTGTTGCCATACAAAGGTAATGATCATCAAAAGTGAGGGGGCCCATTTTTTTTTTTTGCCTTTGTGAGTTCTAGATATTGTCGGTGCTTACACACACATACTCATAAGTATAAATTATAAGTATGGTTGGCTTTGATTGTGTAAGGAACTGAAGACTTTCCCCACTAAAAGATTTCCTTTTCTTTTGTTTCATTGGGAGGGAAGCTTGTAATGGTGGAGAAATGCCACTTTTTTTTCTTTTAAAATATTGTTGGTCCAACACTTGAGTTTCATATAATAATGGGAGTTGGAAGCCATTTGGATCACCCTCACACATTTGAGAGAGAAAACAAAGCCACCCCAACTTGCATACCCATTCAAACAAATAGCATCAAGTACAAAGTTCACATTTTATAAATTATGAAATTGTACTACCACACCATATTGATTGGCTCTAGACATTTGCTATGTCTATTGAGAAAAAGACAAGAACGTCCAACACATTTCGAATGCAACGTGAATAGTAAACATATTTACATTATTGTTGA